>Ga0228698_1000072_pt1 | contig 96206 bp, 75 predicted proteins | sample McNCre117_Aug_MG_FD_178015 | JGI IMG/M metagenome (GOLD analysis project Ga0228698, IMG submission 178015) | Freshwater microbial communities from McNutts Creek, Athens, Georgia, United States - 1-17_Aug_MG | ecosystem: Environmental > Aquatic > Freshwater > Creek | place: USA: Georgia...
AGCCGTGTGGATGCACTATCATTCATACGAGTAATGTGTAAACAAGTGTACTGAAGAAGAGAGAAAAAAAAATCACACTGGGTGGAGGATGGCGGCGGGGATGGTGGTGGGTCCGAAGCGCGTATCGTCCATACCGTCTGCTGTCAGATGGATGAGCAGTGGTACGGTGGGTTGCGGTGGCCAGGTGGATGCACCGCGCGCTGCATTGCCTGGTCCCGTGTACGCCGTGCGTCCCAGGTAGCCAATCGTTGCGGCACCGTTGCACCCATTGCGCACGTCGGCCGTAAAGTTGGACGCAAACATGCAGGTGGAGTCAAACGCACCGCAGCTGGCGCCCATGTCTGCGGACCCCACCACAAACACGCCGGTGCCGTCCGAAATGATGTGCGCGCCACAGAACCCGATCCCTGTGCCCGCCGCTGCCATCTCAAACGACGAGTTCCCGGGCGTCGCTAGGATATGCACCACGCCATGCGACCCGTTCAGGTTGATCAGGCCCACCGAGTACCACACCTCCACGGACAGGATCGTCAGATTGCCGGCGGTGGAATTGGCAGTGCGGTTGGCAGTGACGTTGGGCAGGGAGGCGGGATCGATCTTGGCGATTGCCGCCACCATCGTCTCGCCGCCGTACTCGAACACGTGGAACTCGGTGCCGTTCTTGACGACGGCAAACAAGTCAAAGAACGTGTCGTTGGTGGCGGTAGGACCGGTAAACACATCCGCACACTGGGCTGAAATAACAACAGATTGGTTGGCGCTGGTGTTGCCGTTGCTGTTGTAGCCGGTCCAATTGGCGAGCGCAAACGTGACGGTGCGCGATGCGTTGCCAAAGCAGGCGGTGAACTGCGACGCGCGCTGTGTGATGCCCTGGATCCGATTGTCGACGTTGCGAATGATGTCGAGTGCGTTGGCTGGCCCGCCCGTCGGGTTGAAGAAGCTGTCCACGATCACCGACGCGTCAATGGCCTGAAGGTAGTACTCGGGAGGCGGAGGATGCTGGGTCTCGAGTTCAATGTCCTCGATTAGGGAGGCGACGGACAGGCCGGAGCGGAAGGCAGGTGGCGCAGCGGCGCGCACGGGCGGCATAATGGCAGGGAAGCTGAGCAGCGCGGAGGGCGAGGACGAGGATGACAGCGCGGGCTTGATCTCGTAGGCCCACAACAGGTAGGCCAGTACGCCTGCGGTGGCGATAATGGCCAGAATCAACAGGATGCGGTTGCGTTTGCTGCGCCGATTCTTGGGCCGATCGCCAGTGTCATCCGAAGACTCTTTGTTCTTCAGCTTGGTGTGACCCGTGCGATAGATGCACGCGCAGCACCCGCACGCGTCCAGAAGGGAGCCACACATCGTGACAAGGGATACGCGCACCTTTCGTCGTCAGCTGGGAAACGGGCCACATAGGTTTGGACTGTGTGGATTTATGTGAAGGCAGTACATTTGCGTGAGTACCCTCCTCTGGAACATGGCAGACGACGAAACGACAAAACGGCGGCGCGTGAGCACGTGTCCCATCAGCGACGCCGACATTGAGGAGCGCATTCAAATGGCGCTGGCGTCCGACGACCTCGACGGACTGCGCCGCATCGAGGACGAGATCGACGTGCGGATGGCCAAGGCGCGCGAGACAGGGGACACGGACCGCTGCTACGCACTGGGGAACGTGCAGACGATCGTGACCGGCTGGATCACCAGCATGTCCGTGGCGGCCGCCATTACTGCTTCGTAAAATGAATTTGATAATATGTGATACACCCGAGTGATGCGTTTGGCGTAGACACGCCGATTGTGGGCTAACGCGCGAAGATGGCCAGACCGCAATCGCCTACGGATGACGAGTACGACAACGTGATGCGTGCCATGGAGCGGTTCGATATGGAGCGCGCGGTGGGCTACGTGACCGATGACAGTGAGTGGCGCCGTTCCGCTGCACAAGCGGCGTACGATGCCGTGCGCATGTTTCCGGTCCGCTGCGCCTCGCCGTCCATGGACGTCGAAGCCATGTTCCCTGTCATTCTGTGCGGCTGGAACGTGCTACTGGAGGCACGACATACGATGGATAATCTGGCATCGGTTACGGGGAGACGCGACGGGGATGGCAGCGGGAACAGCCTGGTGGCGCGCGCCTTGGGTGACTTTAAGCACGAGGACGTGCCCACCCTGCTGCGTAACGGCGCGCGGCTCATGAAGGTGCAGGAAATCCTTGCTGCAAACTGTGCGCGGTTTGCCGACGTGATTTTGGCGTGCGGCTACGGCGTGCGGCCCGACCTGGGCGCTCGTCCTGATGCCGTGTTCGACCTGCGGCAGGCTGCCTCTGCCATGGTGGCACAGGCGATCCGCATTGCGCGCGACGGGACGCTGTCACTGGCGTACGCGATGACGCGCGGTGCAGCCACGGTGACGGACCTGATGGACAAGGGCATTGCGAACGAGATACGCGCGGTGTCCGAGCGCGGCGTCTGGAATCGGGCCGACTTCCTCAAAGGGCTTGCCGAGCTCGAAGGCCGGTTGGATGCGTACTACAAGCGCGTGGACGCAGAGCGATTTGATGCACTACCCGCGACGGGTGGTTACGACTTTTATGGCGAGGATCGTGTGTTTGTGGACGCCGATGACCTTCGTACTGGCGGCAGTGGCGGCGGCGGCGGCGGCGGCCGGAGGAGCAATGGCAGCGGGAGTGGAAGTGGCGCGGCTCCGATGCCGCTTCAGCCATTGTCACCACTGCAGCTAAGCGAACGATCTCCTCCGAATCGGCCGATCAACAACGGCTATCCTTTTCATCCGCAGCCGTCGCTTCTCTCGCGTGGTCCGTCTCGATCGCCACCGCGCCAGCTCCTCCCGGAACCTCCGCCATTTTCGCTGTTTGAACCACCAGTGCTGTTGTTTGATCCGCCAGTTCCGACGTTGATCGATCCGCCCACGGAAAAGGCACCACCCGGAGCACACGGCAAACGACCAGCGAACCCTGCCCCGGCTCAGCCTGCAAAGGAGCGCAAGACAGAGGAAACAAAGACGCCGATCAAACAGCCTCCCGCGCCGAAGAAACCTGCGGTACCGAGACCTGCCACAACGGCCGCACCTGAACGCGATGCGCAGCAATCCCAAAAGCGACCGCCTTCCAAAAAACGGACGAGTCGCAAGGGGCCTGGCGTGTTGAACCCACCTACGCGCGTCGAGAGTTCAGCCATCGCCCAAGCGCTGTTGGCCGACCCAGAGCATCCGCGCAAATGGTTGACGCGGCCTGGCGTGCCCATCCCACACGAATCCGTCGTCCGACGTCTGGCACTGGCCAGCGCCATGACGATGGTGGCGGACGCAGGCCGTCTGTTTGAAGAGGCCGGACTTGTGCATGTGCGTCTGCGCGTGTTCGAACAGTTCCGCGACTGGATGATCGATATGGCAACGAACGATGCCGGAACCAATGAGCAGTGGCGCTTGCTTGGGTTGGTCCGAGCGGGCGGTGCGATCCGCGAAGGGCCGCGCAGCGAAGACGACGAAGGAAGACTCGTGGGCGCACTGGCCGTCTATATGCAACTGCGCAACCCAACGCCTGCACTGGGTACGGTCGCAGGGGCGAGTGCGATCGCGCGCGCGATGGAACTGGTGGCGGCTCCAGAGCCTATTTTTCCTCGTCGTATTCACCACGAAGTGAAACGCATGGACACTGTTCTCCAACCGGCTCCGCGCGCTGTTGCTGCCCCTGTGCCTGTTGCTTCTCCGGTGGCATTGAGTGTACCGGCCGTGGCGTCAGCGGCACTGGCGGTGACTGGCACGGTCATGGCTGTAGCTGCCGTCGCGATGGGACAATCAGCAACGTTAGATAACATGCTGCTGGCGGCGACAGATCTTGCGGTGGATGCGACGCTATTGGATATGATGGCCAAAGATGCAGAAGCCCCAGCCCCAGCCGCAGCGGCGGCGGCGGCGCTACGCGAGGGTAAATCCCAAGCGGCAAGAATGTTTGTTGGGGCACTGCTTCTGAGGCTTGATATGATTTGGCGCAAGTTTATGCGCAACGTTCCGGCCGAAGACGGTCCATTCATCACGCTCGCGAAGGAGGTGCTGCACCCCATCGGCAATGACCGAAGGTACGCGGATCGGATCCATGCCAGCGTGTGGAAGGAGAATGTCACGTACGCGCGGGCGATGATGGTGCCGCGGTTCGTCGAGTACAACGACGGCATAGTGAAAGTCAACTACCAGCACAGCGAGAGAGCGTATGACGTGGACAGCGAACCGACCCCGATCGCGGACGTCAACGTGCCCAGACTGTCCATAACCAACGCCGTTCGCTTACAAGGATGCACGGCAAACGCAAAGCTCCACAGTGCAATGTTCGACCTGCAGAAGCCGCTCGTGTGCATGACATTTGTCTCCGCACTGGAAACATACGCCGCGTGTGCGAGTGCAAAGGAAAGGAACACCGAAGAGGACGCGCGAATACGAGGGGCGCTGTTCTTCGACCACTGGCTGCCGCCCGTGTTTGTTGGTTGGATGCGTCTCCATGGGCGCGCGATTCGGAGACTGGCGGCGTACTCGGCCGCGTTTGCGGGCGCTCCCGAGTTGGGCGCGTATCTCTACGCGATTACATCCATGGCGGCGTCTGCGCACACGACGCGATCCGTTCGATGGATGCTGTTGATGGCACTTGGCAACAACCGCAACGCCCTTGCACGAGGGATTGTGCGGATCGGCAGATTCAATAGTGCCGTCGGCACGGCCATACTGGCGATTTCCAAAGGCACCGGAGGCAGCCGGCTCCATCTCGCCACCAATCTGTACGCTGCACTGACCGAGCTTGCGGACTGTCTCGATCCAACGGATGGATCCCAGTGCCCGATCCCGTTCGCGTTCAGCGACGACGTTGCCGTGCAGCGCGGACTGGTGCGCGAAGCTGCGGGCATCGTAGCCCGGCTCCTATTTGACCGCGCCGTCTTTTACGACCAACACGCCCCAGTGTTTTTGAAATTTACGGACGACAAAGGCAAGGCCGACGATAGGCCGATCATCGCGCTGCTGCAGATGGCCGTACGCAGTTCGGTTCCCGTGCCTGACCTCGCGCCACTGGCCAGCCGATCGCAGGGCATGCTGGGCCAAGGCGCGTGGCCCACCGAACATCTTGCCGAGTGGTGCAACCTCCTCGGTCACCCGCGTTTCTCTGTCCCGGTGCTGCCGCCAAAGGCCGTGTACAGCCAGTACTTTATTGCCGTACCCGAGTTTTGAACAAGGTGATCTTGATCTCGCAAACGATTCCGCCATTACATGGGTACCAAGATAGGAACACCCGTGTAAAATAAAAGTGCTCTAGATACCGGGCTGGCCACGCATCGCGAGAATGTGTCATTTTGCACATGGTCACATTTGACACCAAAAATTAGTTACTCGGCCAGCCAGGTATCAATTGATTGTAACGCTTCCGCCATTACATGGGTACCAAGTTCGGAGCACCCGTGTGAAATAAAAGTGCTCTGGATACCGGGCTGGCCATGCATCGCGAGAATGTGTCATTTTGCACATGGTCACATTTGACACCAGAATTTAGTTACTTGGCCAGCCAGGTATCAATTGATTGTAACGCTTCCGCCATTACATGGGTACCAAGTTCGGAGCACCCGTGTAAAATAAACATGCTCTAGGTACCGGGCTGACCATGCATCTCGAGAATGTGTCATTTTGCACATGATCACATTTGACACCAAAATTTAGTTACTTGGCCAGCCAGGTATCAATTGATTGTAACGCTTCCGCCATTACACGGGTACCAAGTTCGGAACACCCGTGTGGAATAGAGGTGTGTAGATTGCATCGCCAACCGTGCATCTCTATGTGGGTTTAGGATTAAGCAGCAGGAGAATGAGACAGACACATGGGCTCCGAGGGTGGAAAGTGCGTTGACGGGTGTGCCCGTGTGTGCTGCTTCCCAGCGGACGCCGTCGATCGATGCATCTGGAAGAAACGCCATGGTGATGGCGAGCCGTACGAACTGTTGGGCAAACGTCGCTGCGGATTGACGTGTTCCACGGCCCGCTGGGTTTACGGCCTCGTGATACTGGCGGTTCTGGCAGTCCTGGCGTACTTTGTCTACGTGTTCCTCGCGGCCGACGATTCGCGCCCCGTGCATGTGACGGGACTACAGTCTGCTACGGGCGTAGCTTCCAAGCGGCTTCAGTCTGCCCCAGCAGTGTATGCGAACCCGAGCGCGTTCGAAAGCGCGTTCGCTACGCTCGATGAGCTGACGCTGGATGTGGCGGCGGTGCGTGCGGCCTCGCTGGCAGGCGCAGGTGCATCTCCGGGCGGCGGGAACGATCTGGCGTCCACAGAATGGGGCGCGTACAAACGGCTGACGCTGCGACCCTCTTCCACGACGATCCCCATCGATGACCATATCAAGCGCATGGGCAATGGGCCATACTTTGCGTCTGACTTTGTGTTCTGGAACAACTACATCATCAAGGCATACTGCCGCACGGCCAATGCATTTCTCTACACCACGGCTACAGGCGTCGTTGCGTTGAATGCCACGCCCACCACCATGCCCACCGACTATGCCGGACTGCAATACAGCTACATGAATAACTACACCTACGCAGCAGATAATGGCGATCATGCCGTGAACACGCTGTCTCAGGCACACCAGACGTTTATCAACAGCCAGTACTACTACGAAGTCACGTCGTCATCTACTGTCACCCTCTACGTCGACACGAGTTTCACGGTCTCGTGCTACGACGGCAGCGTTGCGTCGCGTTCTGCCTTTGTGGCCACGCGGGGTACGACCGCCGAGATGGTGCAGCCCATGGGGCAGGACATTTCGTGGGGCGGGCTCAACGTCACGTTCAACTGGAGCGCGCCCATCTTTGGGTTCAGCCAGTGGCAGCTGCCCGTGTTTGTGCACGTGACCGACAATGCGCTATCACAGCCGCACCCGGACACCTACGTCATCGGACTCAACCAGTCGGCAGTGGCCTCCGCGGCGGCACAAAACGGCACCGCGCTCGACTGGAGCTTGTTTGCCATTGCTACCGCCACGTGGGATGCGCCCAATGGCACCGCAAACGCCACACTGCTTGACTTCCGCGTGCGTGGCAAGAATGGTGGCGCCACCAGCGCGTTTGCGGTGTGGGGTGGGTTCTTTGGCATGACGGCGAACGGCACCTCGACGTGGGCCATGTACAATGGCAACCAGCGCACGATGGACTACCGGATGTGGCGCGTGCGCGTGGTAACCGGATTCAAGCGCTATCCGGCCAGCGGCGACCAGCTCACCGTGGTGGACGGGCCCGACTGCACCCCGAACCCAAGCGTAGTCACGGGCTCGACGGCCGCGGGGTGTTCGAACGCAACCACGCTTTACTATTACGCGCGCATGTCATAGTCAGCGATCCGGCCGGATATCGTCCCAGCAGATGCCATACGATGTAGTAAAAGGACCCACGTGGCTTTTGTAGCTGGGCCAGAGTTGGCTGATCCCACTGCGGTCCGGCGTTGGGGTTGGGTGCGCACTCACATTGACCAGTCCCAGCTCTTTTGTCATTTCATAAATGTCGGTTGCACTCATGCCCGTCTTGGGTTCATCCGGGACGGCGAACGCCACTGCGGTCTCGCCATTCGCAACGGCCGTGTCGAGCAGGCTGCGGACGAGCGGCTTCAGGTCGGGACCGCGAGTGCTAGTGATTGGGGTCGGTATCCCTTCGATGTACCCGTCGCGCTTGATGCACAACAAGCGCACCTCGTCCGTTCTCCACCACCGGTTGCCGATCAGCGCGGTACGCACGCGCAGGTTGACCTTCTCACGGACCGCCTCCTCCATGTAGCGCAGCGCGATCCGACACAGTTCCTGTGGCAGGTGCACCTTGAAGCGGTGCTCCGTGGACCGGAACGCCACAGGCAGTGCGGCCCAGTCAAAGTCGTCGTCGATAGGGGGCACGTGGAGCCAGAAAGCATTGACACTGTTTGCGTCTTTCGGTCTGGGTGCGTCGTACCGAATGGCCCTGTCGATCGCCGTGCGAATCCGGTCGAGTGCCGCAACAATGTCGATGGATAGAGACGGATCGCGATACTTGGGGCGGAGAGGTGGGTACGGGCCTTCGTGCCAGCTACCCCGTTCCCGTTTGTAGTCCGCCCATTCGAGGTTGTCCATGCTCCCTGCGCCAGACCTCCGAAGTACATAATCGGGCGTCTCAAAGTGCATCGACATATCGGAAGCGAGTTGATCCAGCGGTTCCGGGGCTTGAAATGCTCCGCGTAGGAACTTCTGTTGCCGGGGCTGTTGTTGGGAAGGGATGGGTTGCGTGGTCGATACAATCGGTTCAGCCGTGTCCTGGGGGGTCGAATTGATGTCCACAGCTGGCACTGGGGCTGGAGCTGGAGCCGGTGCCTCGGGGGACGCGGGTGTTTCTTCCAGTGGAGCTGTATCCGCGCGATACAGCTTTGACGTTTGCTCTGAAACAGATTCCCTTGGCCTCCAACTGACGGTCCCAAAGTCGTACTCTTCATCGCTGTCGCTCTTTCGGTGTTCGCCTTCCGACCAGAAGCGTTGCAACGCCTTCTTACGCGCGGCCTTTGATCGGGCCCCTTGCATCGGCGACGGTTGTGTAGGGGTCCGGCGCGGCTTGGCATCTGTCGCGTCACTGAGGAGTTGTTTTAGCCGCTCCTCTAGTGTCAGCGACGCCCCATCCTCCATCCTATCTTCGCGTCGAGTCTATTGTCTCGCGCGGTACGATCATGACACATACTGTATTCGCTACTCCATCTGCTCTTGGTTCGGAAACACTTGATCCTGTGGTTGTGACGATGGAAAACTAAACTCCATGTCGGGCGAGTCGGGTGGCTGCATCAGCTCGTCGTCTGATACCGACGGTTCGGGCGTGGCGTTGACGTTGGCGTCGTCGTCGTCGTCATCGTCGGTGTGCCAGTTGGTCCACCACACCACCACAGCGTTCTTGTGCTCCAGACCGGGCACTGGCCGGATGTGGAACCCCACTGGGACAACGCTGAACTTCTTGAAAAGACGCGCCAGGTCCGCGAGCTCGTACGCAAAGTGTTCCAAGCCCAACGAGGGCATCGACCGGAGGCACACGACGCATTCCTGTGCCAATGAATACTCTCTCGTGATGGAACCAGCGATGGCGCCGCGAATTTCATCCAGTGCCTCCTTGGTGCTGCGCTCGTGGTCGGGCGGTCCGCGCAGAGGAACGCTACGTGCGCGTCGGTCCAGCAGCACGACACGCGGGCGAGTCGCGGCTGTCCACTTGTCGCCCAGATCGATAACGGCGGTGTGGCTCGAGGTAGCTTCGGATGCAATCGACCGCAGCTCGTCAATCGCGCGCGATCGCGCCGGTAGCATCAAAACCTCGCGGACGCCGTTCCAGTTGAATCCGTCCATGAAAGAGGGCTCGATGTGCAGCACACGCACTGCACCTCCCTCGCGGCACATCGCAGAAAGGTGCGCCTTGATGGCAGCGCGATTGCGACGCAAGGTGGCCGCAGGATCGCGCGGGTGCGAACCGTCGTACATTGGGGAGTGTGGATCTATGGGTCAAGAGTCTGTCCAATATACTCTGTGTTTTTAACAAGTAACGGGCGCGCGATACGTGGTCGCACATGGCCAGGAAGAGAATACATACAACGTGAACGCCAGCATGCCGAGTGAAAAGACAGAACACGAGATGTCGAGACCGTCGATGATGGTGTCCATACGAACGGTGGCATGTTTTCGTTTGGGAACCCGTTCGCAAATGTACCACGCGATAGCCGCGAGCGTGGGATAGAGGGTCACGCCTGCATAGTAGGCCGGGTAGTCCCACGCGGACAGTGGGTACGCAAACAGGAGGCCCGCAACGAGCCACGAGAGCGCGCGCACGATCACGGCGACACCGGCGCGGCCAAGGAGGACGTGCTTGGTGGTGGTTGGTGCGAGGTGCACCCATGCCCGCCCGGCCGATACGAAGAGAACGAGAACGCAGCCGCACACCACGCAGGTCAGCCACGGACTCACGGGAAGCTGACACCTGAGAACGGCGGCAGGCGAACCGTCGCCAATCGTAAAGGCAATCCACGCGACGAGCGATGCAGAGCCGATGAGGCCGGCGACCGTGGTAGCGGTAAAGAGGAGCATGGAATGGGAGGTGCCAACGATCGACTTGGTGTAGCGTTCACCCACGGGCGTTTCGGGCAGAGAGCCCATCCATGCTGCGAGCAGAAACAGGGCGCTTGTGGTGTAGAGGGCGGTGATGGCGTACGACGACGAGAGGACGGGCCGGCCGTTGGTACACGAACAACCGAATCCAGCAGTCGATGGGCACTGAGCTCCATCAATGAGCTGGGACAAGCCACCAAACGCAGGTCGCGTGGGCGCGGTCGTGGGTCCCGCGGTGGTGGGCGCGGAAGTGGGTGGACGAGTGGGCGTTGAAGTTGGGGCGGCGGTGGTGGGAGCGGCGGTGGTGGGCGTGGAGGACGGCGTTCGCGTGGGCACACTGCTTGGAGTGGCAGTGGTGGGCGTGCCCGTGGTGGGCACAGAGGTAGGGACGCGACTTGGCGCCGAGGACGGGACCGCAGTGGTTGGAGCGGCCGTGGTGGGCATGGCGCTCGGCACAGGGGTGGTGGGTCCGGCGGTCGTAGGCACGGCGGACGGGCTTGCGGTGGTGGGCGCTGCGGTCGTAGGCGCAAATGTTGGAGAGGCAGTGGTGGGTGCCGCGGTGGTGGGGGTGAAGGTGGGCGAGGCGGATGGAACCGAGGTCGGAGCGGCGGTCGTTGGGGCAGCGGACGGAACCGACGTTGGCGCGGCGGTGGTGGGCACCGGGGTTGGCTTCGCACTGGGAGAGGCAGAAGGCGGACGCGTTGGCGTGGCCGAGGGCAGAGGGGATGGCATGGCGCTGGGCGCAGGCGAAGGCCCGGAGGTGGGCGCACACTGGTGGATGTTGTTATTGTCGAGCGCGCCAGAAATGTCGACCGTGTACGACGTAATAAGGGAGGCGATGCAGTAGAACGAAGGGTTGGCCACGAGGGCGTAGCCGAACGGCGCGGTCCCGACGTACCGCCTGCTGGTGGATGCGCCGAGCCACGGCCCGCCGCTGGTGTAGTCCGATCCGCCCAGCGCACCGTTGAGACTGGTGAGGTTCCACACTGCGCCGCCGAAATCGCCGCCGAGTGAATTCCATCGTGTAGTGCTGGTGGCGTGCGTCCAGTTGGCGTTGGCGTCGAATGGGGTGGTGACCTCGTAGAGCAGCCACGCGCATGCAGGGTCAAAAGTAGTGAAGGAGCGGAACCAGATGACCACGGATCCATCGATCCAGTGACACGGTTCGATGGGGAAGTCGGAGATCAAGTAAAAGTAGCGGTGCTCTTCGGTGCCAGTCGGGTCGGTGTAACCGACGATGGGAGCGCAGGTGGTGGCGGCCGGGTTGTTGGTGATGCATGTGGCGAGACCCGAGTGTGTGACGGCCGGAACGGTGGGCGAAGCGGTTGGAATGGCAGAGGGGAGGGAGGTCGGGGCGGCGGTGGTTGGAGTGGATGTTGGAGTAGCGGATGGGGACGACGTCGGAGCGGAAGAGGGCACAGCGGATGGGCTCGAACTCGGGACAGCAGTGGTTGGAGAGGACGTTGGAATTGCCGACGGCTTGGATGATGGGACGGCGGATGGGAATGGAGTAGGAGTCGACGTCGGGAGCGCGGTTGTCGGAGTCGCCGTCGGGTTTGGGGTGGGCTGTGAAGATGGCACGGGCGTCGGGGCCTGGGTTGGGATGTGCATCAGACTGGTGCTTGTGTACCACTGCACTTGACTGTACGGAATTGCGCCCTCCCACAAGTATAGGTCGTCGATGAACACACCCGGAAAGTACGGGAGAACGATGTCTGCGCTGCGCATGGCAGGGGCACGGTAGTTCCCGGGGCGAGACCCAGGCACGACTCTGTTGGTCGGACCCGATGGACCGCCGCATGTAGTACAGAATGTTTGGTACTGGAAGAGGGCGTACGGGGCACCATTGTCCCCGTAAATTGATTGAAACTGGCCTAGATCGTACGCGTTTCTCGCTGTCAGGTTGCACAGGAGTGCACCGTTGAGATATGCAACAATGGACGATATCCCAAACGAGGTCCCGTCTACCGTGACACACAGATCGTTCCAGCCACTTTGAGACACGGTGGCAGCGATGCTGATGTTTGCCACCGTTGGACTTGTTGGATAGCCACGGCTAAAATATCTCCCATACTGAACAAATGCAGTGCTCAGGGTCGTGTGGAAATAAACCACTGGAATTCCGAAGCTGTCGGCATTCGTGAACCCGACGGGAGCGAAGTACCCGGGGGCTGCTGAACCAAACCCAAACCGTACACAGTAAGACACAATGTCACGGCCCATCCCACCGCTAGTCACAGCCCCATTCAGTGACGATCCGCTGTACACAGTGTTTGAAGATCCCGCTGCCCCAACTGTGACAGGATCGGCCGTGTACTGCATCGTTGCGGTTGTGTTATATCCGAACTCGTACACTGGGGAATAGAATGAACCGAGGGAAGCCGATGCAACCGCGTTATTCCCGTTCCCGGTGAACGCAAATATCCCAAACGGGGTCCAGACATCAGAGGCCGGCGTGCCCACACTCGCCAAGGGCGGTCCAACGCAGGTAGATGGCATGACGTTGCTGAGCGCAGTGGCGAAGCTGGACGGATATCCGCATCGCAGGACGGTCGACGACCTATCGACCAATGGAAGCAAGATCCCTGCGAACGTGTCGATAAACTGGTGTCCACGTACTACCAGGACAAAGTCAATGTCCATCGGGATTGGGTTGGATCCATTCATGGAACCTATGTAAGCTGTATCGTTCGCGCCAGCGAATGGGAATGGCACAGTCGGGTATGCCAACAGCGTGCCCGTGTATCCAGACGCACTGGACGCATTTACCGACCCGAAAAACGGATAGAACGACGCAACATCGTTGGCAAACGTCGAATCGATGTCGTAATGGACGAGGGCCCGGGTTAACCCATATCTGATAAGGTGGATCGCTATGAGTCTCATCTCGGTGGCGTCCTGCCCCCCGCTCCATGGGATTACAGCAGAGTCCCATACGTCGAACGAATAGTATGGGAGCGCGCTGTTTGCATACTCTCCATAGTCGGACGTGATACTCACACCGCGCTGCGTGGGACCGTTTACCCACAGGAAATTGAACGTCTGAAACGTGGCGCCAGGGACAGAGAACAAAGAACTGCGTTTCCCTGGGGTCCACGACGCCCATTTAGAACGGTCAAACCGCGCTCGGATGAAGATGGTAAACTCTGGATAGTCGCCAGATGACGTGTTCTGAACCAACGTTCCATACGGAATCTGCAACCCAGCCGCCGACCCGCCCACAAGAGCCTGGTATCCCGCCAACCCCGCCGTAGTCCCCAGTGGCGGATTCCCTCCACCAAGGTAGATCAGGCTATTGCCATTTCCAGATACATCCGCGAGCGGATTTGCCGGATCGTCAAACGTCCACGCCCCCGTGACTGTGTAGTTCCCCAGTCCGCGTGACAGCCAATCCGTCCACGTGCTCGCCAGTGCCGTGCCCAGCAGCAATGCCCATAGCACCACCAAGGCCGTCATCGCTGGACAACGACACTCTACAACTACAAATCAACATATACCCTGTCCGTTCTTTACTTCTTCTAGCACGTACTGCGCTGATAGCTCGACCCGCATGGCCAGTTCTGAAACACAACCGCTGCCCATACGAACACGAGCACGGAAAGCACGACGATCGCCACATCCGCAACTTCGTGCAGCAGCTCCTGACGCGACGGAGCCGGTTTCGCCAGCCGCATGGCAACGGGGGCCATCACGGGCGCAGCGCAGATGGCTGCCAGTGCAACAGGCCCGCCCCACTCTGTCAGTGGGAACAAAAGCAGAACCCCTGCAGCCATCCACTGGACAGCGATCCAGTCGTGCTTGGCCGTCTTTTCGGGCAGTTGTGCTGCGTAATACACTGCAAACGCCGATGCGCCAAGCAAACCCGCGCCGATCGTGCCGCACGTGATGATGATGGTAGACGATGCCGAAGATGATAACGAGCATCCGAGAAACGAGGCGGGCGAGCGCGCACTGGTCATGCCCGCCAGCCACACCGTTAGGAAAATGATTCCGATTGGACCACACAGGAACGCTGCTGCAGCCAGGATGCGCCGTGCGAGATCGTTGGGCTTTCTTGGATCGGGTGGCGGGGTGTGGATGATCACGACCTCGTTGGTATCCATCATCATGGCCGTTGGGAGAGACGACGCCGAGGTTATCGCTTCCCGTCGCTGTTGTGCATGTCGATACTGGACAGACCGCAGCGTGCGCCAGGACCGAAACAGGATGTGGACCGCCAGCAGCACGAGCGCTGCGCCATAGTAGACCACATCCGGTCGTTGGGAGGCAGACTCGGTCTGGTTGCACGCGCAGCCGTGGAGGTTCATGGGACACTTGTCGCCCGAAGACAGCGTGCCCAGCAGCCCACCGATTCCGCCCGTAATGAGCGTGGGCGCAGCGGATGGGCGCGGGGTCGGAGAGAGCGTGGGCACACTGGACGGTGCCAGTGTCGGTGGACCGGTGGGCCCTTGGGTGGGCGCCAGTGTTGGAATGGATGTGGTGGGGGTGGCAGAAGGACGCGACGTGGTGGGCAAGTAGGTTGGAGCCGAAGTGGTTGGCGCGCCCGTTGGCACGCGCGTGGGCGAGAGGGTGGGCACGCCCGTTGGTGCGCAGACGTTCATGTCGTTGACGTCGAACCCAAGCGTCGTATGGAACAGGAAATGCTGCCCAAGACTAGGTGTGGTGCCATTGACGCCAGCCACAAGGAAGCCGTACACAAACGACGTGTACCGCTTGTTGATGGAGGACACCAGGCCTTTGAGTGCAAAGTTCCATCCTGGGTCCGGCGCCACGGAAACAAAGACGGGCGTAGGTGCGAAATCGCCTCCAGGAGTGGTCCATCGCACCACGGAGGTGGCGTGCGTCCAGTTTGCGTACTGGATGTCGAACGGGCGCAGGATTTCGTAAAACGCAAATAGCTGTGGAGCACTGCCATTGGCGCCCGTGAAAATGAAGTCGCACACTGTCTCGATGAACCCGCACGGTGCGGCGGGGATGGCGTCCATGGGCAAGAGGTAGCGCGCGCCATTCGAGCCCGAGAGTGTGGGACCACAGCTTGCGGACGCGTTGGAGATACAGGTCGCCGGCACGTCTACGGAAGGAAGGAACGGAATGATGGTGGGCACGGGCGTTGGGGATGCGGTGGGGATGGCAGATGGCGTCGCCGTGGTGGGCGTGGCGGTGGGCACGCAAGTGCCGGCGACCGGACTGTGGACCGTGGCGTACATGAACGAGGCCGAGGAAAACACGAGCGGTGCGTCCGTCTCGGCATAGATGCCAATGATGGAGGAATTCGTAAGCGCCGCCGCAAGGATGGGCGAGACGGCAGTGATGTCAAAGAGGATGGACGAGGATCCGAGACTCGATGACGCGTTGATTCCAAACGGAATGCGCGCTCCACTATCCAGCGCGGCGCCAATGGTAAAGAGAGCCGAGGATGCGTTGCTCGTAAAGTAGAACTGCGCGGTCCATGCGGAAAAGGCGCACTCGCAGATCGGGTGCATCACCATGCAATCGGACGAGGCCATGGTGTATCGCACACGGGTTCCGTTGTTGAACAGGGTTTGGACACCCGGGCAGCTGACACTCGCGCTGTCGCATGCGTGCGTGGGTGCGAACGTTGGCGAGGCAGAGGGGTTTGCGGTTGGAGAGGCGGTTGGAACTGCAGATGGTGACGAGGTCGGGGTGGCGGTGGGAGCGGCTGTGGGAGACGCGGTTGGAGTGGCGGTAGGTCGCGCGGTGGGCGAAGCAGTTGGAGTGGCTGTGGGCAAAGAGGTAGGAAGCGAGGTCGGCACCGAAGTTGGAGTGGCGGTGGTGGGCGTTGACGTTGGGATGGGCGTGGGGACGGCGGTGGGCAGCGCGGACGGGGTGGCAGTGGTGGGCGTGGCAGAGGGGGCCGAGGTCGGGGTGGCGGTTGGAGCTGCAGTGGGCGCGGACGACGGGGTGGCGGTTGGGGCAGCAGTGGTTGGAACGGCTGTAGGCGCGGCAGTGGTGGGCGCATACGACGGTTGCGCTGACGGTCCGATGGTTGGAGATGCAGATGGAGTCGATGTTGTTGGGGTAGATGTGGGTGCCGCTGTTGTCGGGGTGGACGTGGTGGGCTTGGAAGTGGGCGCGGCGGTGGTGGGCACGGCAGTTGGCGATGCGGATGGAATAGACGTGGGCACCGAAGTCGGAAGGGCAGTGGTGGGAGAGGCCGATGGGACAGGCGTTGGGACGGGCGTCGGGTTGGCGGTTGGGACGGCGGATGGGAGTGGGGTGGGCGACGAGGTGGGCGCACATGTATTGATGACGCCATCGTTTGCGCCCGTCGTCACCGTCAGTGTGGCGGAGAGAATACCAGCGTCAATGTGGACGGTCGATGTCTCGTCGGTCGCGCGGATCAGCCACCCGTAGACGGACGGCGAACTTGTGTTGTAGCGCTGGCGGAACGATGCGGCAAGCGCAGTGGAACTGAATGAAAGCGAGGTGTTGGAAAAGACGTCGACGGTGATGAGCGGAGTAGGGTCGTAGTCGCCACCGGGGGTGATCCACGGCGTTTGTGTGTCGGTGTTGGAGTAGTACCACGAGAAATGCGCACTGAAAGGGGAGGTGATCGCGTGGATGGACACGTTCATGTCGGTGGGGTACCACGGCGGCCCATGGTAGTTGGCAAACGCAACGGCAGGCGAGAAGGTCAGCGTGGCATTGGTTTCCATCTGGCCGCAGGGGACGTGGATACCACACGAACTGGCGAACGGGATGACGAGGCGGTAGGGCGTGTACTGCGGCGCCTGGTCCGTGACGCCAATGTACCACCAGTCGACGGCCCCGTAGGAGGGGTCCCACGGCTGGACGTAGGGCGCGGCGATGGGCAGGAGCGAACAGGTTCCGGTGAGCGACGAGAGTTGTTCAGAGGTAGGTGCCGCTGTTGTGGGTTGTGGTGTTGGACCAGATGCAGCGGTGGGCGATGGACAGACGTTGACGGTGCCATCGGTTGGTCCGACTGTCGATGTTACTAGTAGATCATCGAACCATGATACGTAGCACGGGTAAGTCTCGTTGCTCGCGACGAGGAGCCAGCCATAGACCCCTGACGCTGGATTGTGTCTCTTTCTATACGACGCTGCCTGCGCGTTGCACATGAATCACGGAGACGAGCAGAGCGTACCAGCGCCGTAGACGAAAAGTTGAGGTATCCGTACGCTGGGACAGCGATCGTCTCGATTGGCGTGGCGTTGAAGTCTCCGCCTGGCGTGTTCCAGTGCGACACCTGCCACTGAGACCATGTCCACGTGACTTGCAAGTCGGTAAATGGCGACGTGATCTCATGAATGGTAAAGTAGGACATGTTCATGTAAGTGTGGATGACACCGAAGCACTCCTCCCGCAGGTAGCTCGTACCGGTCGTGCCCATGTACGTCAATCGGCCACCATCTTGGATGTTTACACTGGTTTCCATCAACCCGCACGGAATGGAGGAAGTCAGAGGGAAGTGGTACGCAATACGCCACACGGCTTGGTAGGTACCGTCCGCACCGATGTACGGAGGACGCCAGGGGGAGAAACTGACAGGACCGACCTCTGCGTAGCCTTGATACAACAAACTAACGTTCAGGATATCCCGGAGCACCCAGGGTGCCGCTTGCGTGGGCACCGACGTGGTGGGCACCGCCGTCGGCGTGGCTGTAGTAGGCCCTGCAGTCGGTGTGGCGGTCGTTGGCCCAGCAGTGGTCGGCGTAGCCGTGGGCGCTGGAGTAGGGGAGGCGGTCGGACGTGCCGTGGGCGCAGGCGTTGGCGCGGGGGATGGTTTTGACGTGGGTTCAGAGGTTGGAGCTGAGGTGGGCGTAGCGGTTGGGTTGGGTGTGGGCACGGATGTCGGCGCGGCTGTCGTGGGCGCATCGGTGGGGGCGGCGGTGGGTGTAGCCGTAGTGGGGGCATCCGTAGGTTGCGAGGTGGGCGTGCCCGTGGTTGGCGCAGCGGTTGGGGTGGATGTCGTCGGTGCCATCGTCGGTACATCGGTCGGATTCGCGCTTGGAGCGGACGATGTTGGCGCAGAGGATGTGGGCGCTCCCGTGGTGGGTTGAGCAGTGGGAGAGATGGTCGGGGAGACGGTCGTAAAGTTGTAGTAGGGCGTGGCCTGAAACTGAAGCCCGTAGCTCGTGCTGAAGCCATTGGTCACGAAGCTCAACACGAAGCACCCGGTCGACGTGTTGACGGGCAGCGAGGTATTCGTGTAGGCCAGTGGCCCGACGAACGAAAGAAACGGGGTCCCCGCGCCACACTCAGTGATGATAGCGTAGTCACCGCTGTCACCGAACCCCACGTTCACGACGACGATGCTGCGCGTTGCCGTGACATGCGGGTGCGACACGGCTATCGACGCACCTGAATACCGTTCCGGGATATGCAGACTGGAACTGGAAGGTACAATTGACTAGATTGCCATACTTGCCGTTGTTGTTCGCCGGTCGATTCGTGCAGAGGTTTGTAACACCGCCATCGAACGTGGCGTTGCTGAACGTGGTCCCCACAGGACAAAAGTATGCACATGTGAAGGATGCGATCGGGGACGCCTGCAGTTCAGGGTAGTGGCTCGCTACAGGATAGCGGTCCAAGGCAGGATCGCCGTGGGTCCCCCGCGCAGAAGCTACAGATAGCAAAGCAACAAATGCAGCCACGCACGCCAGGACAGCGGCCATTGGACGAGTGAACCACCCCACCGACGGCTTGCCACGCTTTCCGCCACATAGGAACCCATTGCGTGTACCTTTGGTGACGCGTAACCACCACCGGGTCACCAATGCACAGTCACGCATCGCAGTGCGTCAATGGCAGCCGTGTCGTCCATCTTCTTCTTCGACGCCCTCGTTGCTGGGATTGAAACTGATGACGCCAAAACCGCAGAGACGCGTGCGCTCGAAGACGCCATCGAACGCGGTTTAGCTGCGGAGGATGGAGAAGGGGACGCCGCGGGCATCGAAACGTACCACCTCCTCATCAATCAGATGGATTCGTGGATGGCAGGCGACAAGCGCGGCGAGATCGGGCCGCACGAGCTCGCCCTCGTTCCCATCGCGCGCTACTTTATCAAACTACGCGAGCCGCGCTTCGTGCCCATGGCCATAACTCCTGCACTCGCCACCGGTCAGATAACCACACTCAAAGCGCTCTACTCGGATCTGCCGTTCGTCGAATCCCTGGTGCGCCCCGATGCACCCATCGCCGTTGGCCGGCGCATCTACCCGTTGATCGTGTCCGACGCACTGGTGCCCGCCAATCTTGACGAACCACTGCGCTACGAACTGTACACTCTTGCCGTTCATTTCATCACATGGACGCAGGCCGTGACCCACATTCTACGCGAATCCGCTATCCCGCCCCTCTCTCCGGGCATCCCGCTTTCAGATGGCGGTGGTGGTGGAGCACACATGGACGTCGAACTCCAGCCCCCTCCACCAACCCAGCAACCCAAAATCAACATTCGTATTCAGGATGTACTGCGGTCAGCCACGGGTGCGCTGCGCATCTGCGCTCAAACGCTCTTTGTGGCCACGGGCATCCCGGCGTGCGCGGAGCCGCTGCACCGCCGGCGTACTGGGTCGCAGACCGTGGAGATCTGGTCCATTGCCAACACGTCGGGCGTGGCGTCGCGACAGATGGAGCAGCTGGCGTACTGCAAGAACAGGTACAATGGAACGGCATGGTCCACGGGGGAGGAGGGCAACGATGACGAAGACGACGAGGATGAAGATGGGATGGCGTTTGTGGACGCGGGCGACGTCATGTCTGGAGTCGATGCCGTGCTGCCCATCGCGCGCGTGGTCCAGATCCGCGAGCGTCGGAGGCGCGAGGCCATGAAACAGGTGCACGTCGAACCACCCACAGCGGAAATGAAACGCGCGTGCGAGGACGCGTGGTACCTTGCGGCATGGGGTCTGGCCATCGACCAGCAGCTAGCTAAAGGCGGGCGGCCCGTGCCTCCAACCGGCGACCCAGTGACGTTTCAGCAGTGCCTTGTGCAAGCGCACTCGATTGGAAGCCGCGATGCCAAGGCCAAGTTTGCGGGCACTGCCTACCTCGACGTGCGCCGATTGCCTGCCATCGTGATTGTGGCCCCGTTGCTCTATGTCGTGCGGTGCGGCGCATGTGCGCGTGCCACCGTGTGTCGCTCTGCGCCCGTGGCGGTGGAAAAGTGGGCCGAGTGTGTAGTCCGGTGCCACGGTTCGCGCGACGGATTTGGAATCAAACTGGATGTTTAAAACAAATCACTCTTGATCGTTGTAGTAGCTATTGTTATAGTCGAGAAAGGAGGGTGTCACTGGGCACATCATCGGGTACATAGAAGGGCCTTGATGTCCTTGCGCCGGTGGTGGCATCAGTGGCATGACTTGTGGTGGGTACATGTAGTAGTACTGCGGGTAAAACACAAAGGCGGGCGGAGAGGGCACGAGCGCTACGGGTTTGCAGATCGCAGGGGCGGTCGAGTCGGAGAGAGGAGGAAGTGCTGGGAGGCTGTCGCTCGCGGAGGTCGTCGGTACCGGACAGGCGATTGATTCGGCATCGTCATCGTTGGCGGTGGTCTCGAGATACGATTGCCACTTGCGCTTGCGTCGTTCCAAGGCTCTTAGATCGCGCTCCAGACGAAGCTCGGCTTTTTCGTCGTCATGCTTCTGTTGACAGTTAGGCGATAGAGTAAATGTGCACACCTTGCGCTGAACGGCGTTGCATCGCGAACGGATGACGGTGGTGCATTGCTGGCGCAGTTCCGGTAGACTCACATTGGCAACAAACTGGTCTTGTTCGTCCAGATTAATGTCAATGGTCAAAACAAGCGTCTCTAAACGCTCTGGTCGCAGAACCGTTGGAGCGGGCATATTTTTCGCCTTGCCCTCGGTGCAGTACTGCAGCACAAGCGATGGATTCTCGGCGTCAAACGCCACCGCAGAGCGGACGCGTAATTTGTGCGGCTCGCTCGGCTGAAACGCGATGAACGTTCGCAGGTGGTGGTAGCAGTCTGTAGACAAAGAAGGAATGAGAAGACAGAGTGGCGCGTACTTACAGAGTGTTAGTGTGCCCAGCTTCTCAGACATGATCTCGAACGGACAGTCGCCCACCGCGGGTGGACTCTACGTAACGACACGTGCGTTGACAGAACTCGCGCTTACGCACCGCCGTTTGATAGTACTCGCGTGGAGTGCGACGACTCACTCTCTCTGCACCCACATCCCGAGTGCGATAGAAGGTTCGTGGGCACTCGAGCGTGTGCCCGAGATGCCCACGCGAGCAGTTCCACATCGAGTACGCGCGCGCGTGGCCGTTCTGGTCGCAGAACACGGACGCGGCCTCGACGCGCGAAGTGGAATCGTGCGTCTTGCCGCGCTCGGTGTACCGCGGCTGCGTGTGATAAGAATGTGAACGAGAGAGCCACGCCGACCTTGAGTAGAGCCAGAATCGCCTTGGTGCGATCGTTCAGACCAACCACGATAGCAAGCGGCTTCTGGGAGGTAGACATGCTTTTGGTGGAGATGGGCGTTCGAGCGAATGAAGGCACAGGGAAACCAATGTCTGGCCAGCTCTGGAATTTAGAAGGCCTTCTTGGCAGCCTCTTAAAATACCAACAGGGATTTTAAGAGGTCTCTGATACCAGAAGCCCTTCCGAATGCGGTGGCCTCCCAACAAACTTTCGACGCGCCTCCAGAATGGCTCTCCGCACTTATTCCACCCATCGCCTCACAAATCTGCAACTGTGTTACCGGCTATCCGGGTGTTGCGAACCCTCACTTGGGTTCCTCCAGCGCGCAGCCACGCTGCTGATACGCGGCATGCGCTACACGCTAGTGCAAGCGCATTGCGAAAAGGATCTCCTGCCATCGACAGTCGACGTTGTACTGGGGCACCACTGCAAGACAGCGTTTCGTGCCCAAGTCGAGGAGCTGTTCCGCGAGGCGGCTGTTGGCAGAACCGTGTGTCCAGACTGTTGGGCGCGCATGTACAGCTTCGAGACGTTCCACCGCGAACTGATGACGATTGCCGCCTACGAAGGCCATCACAAATTCGACTCTACGCGGGTCGTATGTGTTGCCTCCCTCCGGGAGGACAATCCAAGAATCTGGCAACTAGCTCTTCCTGGTAATTTCTTCAGCGACGGCTCCACCCGTCGCGCCCCCGATAAGGAGGCGGCCGTGGTCACCAGGACGTGCGAGGAGTTTGCACCCGCCATCCGCGCCGCCGAAGCCCAAGTCGTCAACGACATTGCCCACCACCTCCCCGTGCCTCTCGTGCCCGAACTCATTGCCCGGATGGCGAACTTTCTTCAGTAAAGACTCTTTGTCTTTACACACACACACAATGACGAGTCCTCCTTCGTCTTCAAGCAGCGGGCGCACCCGCGGGCGCTTGGGTGACGTTGATGTGTACGCCAAAGCCGAGGCGGCAGGGGCTTCCGTGCGGCCCGGGCTCACGCATGAGGCAGGGGATTTGCATCCACGTGGAGACGGGAATCACGATGCCACGCGTGCCGTCCATCGCTTCTGGCGCGGTGACGGGCAGCGCCGGCCCTTCGTAGCCCGCATTGCGGCGGATCTCGTGGCCTTCGCGTCGGTACACATGGGCGCGGTACTTGAGCGGCGTGGGCGTGAGGGCGCACACGTGCAGCGAGAAGCCGGCGTTGGGCAGCGACGTGCGCTGCAGGTGGATGCGGCACACGATCTGGTGCCGCGCGTCGGCCGTGCCAAAGAAGTGGACCCACGTCATGCCGCGCGCGAGGTGCATATCTTCGACGTAGACCTTGTACTCCACACCGGTGCCGGGACCCAGTGACAGCGGCTCGAATCGGTAGCCGTGGCGCGCCACCAAGTGCGCATCCATGCGGCCGTCCGTGCGGTGGTGGTCGCATGCGGCGGGCGGCAGCAGGATCGGTAGCGGGCAGCGCTGCTGCTGGGGAGGCGCTCCCGGCTGGCGCGGCACCAGCGGCGTGTCGTCTTCGACCGTGGACACTGACTTCTCGTCGTCATCCTCCATGACGTGCATAGCCACCCATGGCCGCCGCCGCTGCTGTTGCTGCTGCTGTCGGCTCATCGGTGGACGGCGCTTGGAGATATGAAGCAGACGCCGGCGCGAAATCAGGCCGCTCGTTTCGGGGCGTTCCGGGAAATTTCCTGGTTTTAAAGTCGATTTCGAAGCGCTTCGTGGTCAGAGACCTCTTAAAAACGCTGTTGGTTTTGCAGGCCTTCCGGTGCGCTTGTCCTTTCGCATGGGAGGACACAACTCCAGACACCCAAACGACCACCAACGATGAAGCGAAAGACCGGATTCGCGGACCTCGTGGACAAACGCGCTCGCCTTTCTGGGCAGCGCTGGGCAAAACACATGGCCGAGCGCGACCGCGTGCGCGAGGCCAAGTGTGGCGACCACAGCCTGATGGCCGCCTTTGACTGCGAGGGGATGAGCCTGCTCCTGCGCGGCGTGAGCTACCGCCTGCTCGAGATCTCGCGCTGGTGGGGCAACTGGTCGGGATCCGTCGGGGCCGCAATGCGCCAGTTGCTCGAGGGCAAGTTCAAGTCTGACGTCGAGGCGTTTTACACCCGCCTGCGGGAGGACGCCCCGCCCTGCAACTTGTGCGGGCGCTGCGAACGAAAACGGACCCATCTCCAAGTCCAAGTGAAGCTGCTCCTCACTGGCGTGCGTGATGGCACTCATGCCATCTCCCGCTCGCCCACGCGCATGGCCCGACTCGCACACGTGCTTCCCTGGCACATTGCGAATAACTACTGGCCGGTTATCCCCAACTACTGGCCGCACGCGGACGCAACTGACCAATCGGGACGGGTCGACCTGCGTGACGCACTGCCCGCCATCGAAACGACGTACGCCACGTGTGCCGCCGAGATCGCTGCTACAAGAAAGACGTATATTGATGCGATTGCCACGCGCCTTCCAGTCGCCTACGTGCCCGAGCTCGTGGCCCGATACGCACAGTTGTGCTGAGCGCATTAAAACAATGGCTGATCACACGCCCGTCGCCTCGCATGTCACGCCAACGAGACAGTGCGCTAGATGAAGAGACGGGCCAGAGCGGGGCCGCGTTGGTTCTCGGCGTGGACTCTGAAGAAGAGGAAGACATCGAAGAAGAGGATCGTCCGCCGTCTCCTCCACCACCGCCCTCGCGGCCGCGTAACTGGAAGCGCACGTTGCGGTGGGTGAACGGAATCGCCACCGTCGTTTGCCTGGCGACCGGAATTGCGGCAGTTGCGGATCGTGAACACACGGAACTGATACCCATCACTTCTGCGGCGAACGGACCCGACCGAGTGGGCGTGCTTCCTGTCAAGGAGCAGCTCGGGTTTGCGCTCCTCTCGGTGGCCGTGTACCACTGCGCGATGGTTTGTGCGTTCCGCGACGAGGGCGCATCACTCATGACGGAGAAGTGGAATCCGATCCGCTGGATGGAGCGCACGGTCACCGAACCGATCGTGCGCACGGCCGTCCTCGCTGTCATCGGTGCAACCGACCTTCCGCTGCTGATTGCGCTGGCCGTGCAGTGCGCACTATGGAACGCGAACCTCGGCGTCTACGAAGCCACCGCCGGTGGGTGGCCCTCCGTTGTCACTAGTGCACTGCTGTTGGCGTCGTACTGGGCCACGGGTGCCCAGTTCGCAGCACATGCATCGAAACGCGGAGCTGAAATGGTCACCGCAGCTCTTCTGTCTGACATTGCGATCTCCGCCCCAACAATCTACGCCACTCTGTGTCGTCGTCCTATTTCCAGGCGCTACGAAAGGCTGGACCTGTTTTACACTGCCGTCACCATTGCGTCGCGACAGGCACTCGTGTGGATCTACTACAACACGCCCGATTAAACCAGCCTGTTCATTGGTAGAGCGCGCCGTAGAACGTGTTGCCGCATGGCCAAGCCAGTGCCATGACCGCGTAGAACGTCCACGCCACTGTCCACGCAAACACGCGCGCAAAGGTACGGGCGCTCCGGTGCTTGGGCGTTGCCACCGGAACGAACATGAGCAGGGTACCGACGACGGCTAGTATCACGGGCAGATAGCGCACGGCTGTGTATCCCCACGCGTTCACACCCATGCACGGCAACACTAGTGCGGATGAAAAGCAGATACCGTTGGCGAGCGCCGACACCCTGTCGTTCGCGTCGTACCACGCGGCGTACCGTCCCAAACAGTCCGCTTTTGGATCCACCTCACCGTGCCGCCGGAGCATCAGTAGAAAACGCGCCGCCACTGCGACCGACAGCACCGCAAACCCTGCGCCTTGGTACGTCCCCACCCCGTTGGTCGACCCATCAGCGCGACTGCGTGACACGATGGGCGTGTCCGCCAACTCGGTCGGCGCCAGCACCACAAAGACAGCCGCGGCACTGAGATACGCACCCACCACGCCTAGTGGCGCAAGCAACGCGCGGACGTACTTGTTCATCAGAATGGAGACGATCCATGCTTGGACGAGAGCGTAGCCAGAGAGGAACAGACCCACGAATGCAGGCAGGTCGACCATCAAGGAGGAGCGCGTGCAACTGCACCCGTATCCCGCGACACAGGTGGCGGATGCAGAGGCCACGGCAACCACCGCATAGTCGGCAGCCGAGCACACGCGCGCAGTCACAGTGCGCCGTGACAGAGTATAGTCGGACGACGCGTTGACGGGAACACCCTGGGCGGCACAGTCGATGTGCGCGGGCGCCCAAACTCCAGCGGAGGTGCACGCGAGAACAGAGACGTTGGAGGAGGCATACGGAGCGCTGTCGAACTGGGCTTGCAGTATCACGGGTGAAAAGGGCACGTATTCGGATGCCGTGGCCAGGGAGACGCGGGCGAGGGTGACCGTGTCTGCGGGCGCGGGGCCGCACACAGCAGGCGGGGCGTTCCCGTCCAAAGGGTCCGAGACCGACACGCTGAGAACGGGAGGCGGTGGAGACGAGTCAACCATCGTTGGTGGAGACAAGGTGAGCGTGTAGTTGATCGAAGGCGTCGAGTTGCCTACCATGCCCACGCGTACGGTGGCGCCTGTGCCGACCTGCACCTGCAGCTCATCGCCAGCAGTGGCCGTGGTCACAAACTCGGTGGGCGCAGCGGTGGGCTGGGCGGTAGGTTCGGCGACCGGACTGGCGCTGGGCGCAGGTGTAGGGACAGATGTTGGAACGGAAGTGGGTGTAGAGGTGGGTGCCGAGGGCGCGGCGGTGGGCGAGGCGGTGGGCGCGGTGGGCTGTGAGGTCGGATGGACTGTGGGCGCAGTTGGAGAAGAAGTAGGAACTGCGGTGGGTTGCGGCAGCGTCGGAGTGGCGGTGGGCGACGCGGGTTCCGCACGCACACTGGGCGCGGCGCTGGGTCGGTACGACGGCGCGGCGGTCCACCCCGCCGGCAGAGGCGCAGTGGGCAGCGCGGTTGGGACCACGGAAGGGACGGCGGTTGGTGGCAATGAGGGCGAAGCGGTGGGTGATACAGTAGTCAACAGGCTGAGACGAGCGGAAGTGAGGGCGGCGCCCGTCAGGTACCCGTCAAAGAGCGCAATGTTGTCGACGTAGACGTTCGGACTCGTAGGCAGTACAAGGTTGGTGGAACGGAAGACAGAGGCGGATGGGAACGTGCTGTTGGTGCCGTACGCCACCGACGCGACCTGCGAGCCGTTGATGTAGTAGGTAGCGTTGAAGACGGACGCCAGCCGCCCATCGACGGCGACACACAACTGGGTCCACACTCCGAGCGTGTAGAGGTTGGCTACTGTGATTGGGTCATAGGTGTTGGTGGATGAGCCAGGGCCCGTGCCGTTGACGGAACTCGCAGAGAAGCGCGGGAACGTGAGCGAGCCGTTCGCCACCGCGGAGCCCCACGCGCCGTACGCACCCTGATAGCCATTGTACGGGTGGTCTGGTCCGTTGTCCAGATCGCCTGAAAACGACACGAGGCTGAACGGATCGCCCAGCGCGGCCGTGTCGTACGTGTGCACCAGGAAATCATAGCACAGCGTAGCCACATCACGTCCCACGCCACCCGCCGTTGTGACCACGAGACCCGGTATGCCTCGGTACGCTGTGCCCGTCCATTGAACGGGCGGCAGTACGGTGATCGGGTCTTGGGGCGAGTACCCAGCGAACGATTCGTACGAGAACGCAGAGAACGCGGATAGCGGAACCGCAGGCCATGGCGCCCACACGTCATTCACCAACAGACCTGTAAATCGATACAGAGCCACAGGTTGTGATGCGTTTGGGCCGTACGTCCCCGAGGCCGCGTAGCTCCTTCCGAATGCGGTGGAAAACGAGGATGCGGACAGTGCGGCCGTGTACGCCAGATGGGAGGCGGATGCACCCGTAACCACAAACACGTCGTCGACCGTCAGCGCAAACGAGTTGCCGCCGTTCCTGTTGAACAGATAGATGCGCGACGTGTTGCGACAAATGCCTGGCGTGACGACCGGGGAAGGGGCGGCATCTGTAAGCCCATAGAGCGACTGGCCGTCGATGGCGAGCGAGAACGAGCAGTTGGCCCACAGCATGCGCGCGACAACGATGCGGAACCCGCCCGGATCGTTCGGGTCTGACCATCGCAGCAGGGCGGATGCGGTTTGCGATGCACCAAACAGCGCCCCGCGACGGTCGAGGTTAAGTAGAGGCACGTCGCATATCAACGAACGCGTAGAATCGACAAAACTGAACAAAGAGGTGGGGATTGCGGCCCCGTCGCGAAAGGCGAGGTCGGCATAGCTGGCGGTCAGCTCGAGCCGCACACGTGCCACGATCGTGAATCCGACCGGGTCCGCGCGCAGGATGGATACGAGTGCATCGGGGAGGCGGAGTGCGCCGTCGTACGCGCGCAGTGCGAGCTGGTACCCGATGAGACCGGGGGTGGTGACGGGAGAGAGCGGGCTGGCCATGTCGTCCACCAGATCGTAGCCCGCGTTCGACGTGTCGCGGAGCGGACTGGCCAGACTGTCGAAACTGTACACGGCCACGAGGCCGCTCCACGACGCATTGTCGTAGGGCAGGGTATACACACCCGAGGCGCCCCAGTGCGCCACCTGCATCGCCGACGTCCATACCGAGGGTGCGCCGGCCACAGGAACGGGCGTGGGCAGATCGACGGGCTGGTACGTGGGCATGGGCGTTGGGCGCGCCGTGGGGATGGGCGTGGGCGCCGAGGTGGGCGTGGCCGTGGGCGGCGGCGTGGCCATGGTGGTGGCGTACTGGGTGGCCACCCACGCGCCGTCCCCGAGACCGTCGTACAGCGAAATGTCGTCCACCCACCCGACGTCCGTGCTCGGCAACATCAGTTCGGCGTTGGCGAGGAGGGATGCGCGATACGTTCCGAGGTTTACGGAATACGAGGCCACGTAAACCTGCGCCCCGTTGACGAAATGCGTGGCTGACATGACCCCGGCGGCGGACCCATCAGCAACGACGCAGTAGTGGTTCCACGCGCCCGTGGTGACCGACGTGACCACCGAGGCGCGCGTGCTCGTGCCGCCCGAAATGTAGTAAATGTACGCCAGGCTGGAACGCACGTAGAAGCTGGCGGTGAACGTAAAGAGCGGCGATTCGCCATTGAAAGAGAAGGGCGAGAATGGGATGGAACCCGAGGCGGCTGGATCGAGATAGAACCGCGCACACGCGCTGACCCTGTCGCGACCCAGCCCACCCGTCGTGGATAGCAGTCCCGTGGTTCCAGTGAGGTTCAGACGAAACGCGGGCGAGTGGAGGTCGTTGAACGTGGGCGTGGTGGTGTAGTAGTTGACGGTGGACGCCGAACGGCCAAACTCGGGTCCGCGCGCACTGAACCCAGTCACTGTTGCATTCGCCACGCGGTTGGAGAGCGTGCCGTTTGCAAAGTCGAACGTGGCGAACGGGATAGAGAGATTAGAGAGGGAGGGCGTGCCAAACGTAAAGGGAGCAAGGCCGACACATGTGCCAGTACACGCGGGCGTGGTGGTGCTACGGTCGACGGTGGGCAGGACGATAGGTGCGAGTTCGGCTACCGAATGATAGCCACGCACTGCCAGAACGAAATCGATCTCGATCGGCAGCGGGTTCGTGCCACCGTCCGAGCCGATGTACATCGTGTCGCTGGAGCCCGACACGGGATAGGGCACAGGCACGATACCGTAAGTGGTGATGTTGGTGCACCATGACGGAGCGCCACCGGTGACGGAGCCGTATGAAAACCCAGAAGCGCTTGGATACAGCATATGCGACTGGCCTGGATACCACACGCCGTCGATCTCAACGTCCAGAGACGCAAAGCACTGCGCAAGGTGAATAAACTGGACGGCCACGAGGTGGATGCCCGTGCCGCCCGCAGTGGTGTGGCCCCATGGGATGGAGGCACGAGGCACATTGCCGCTTGGGTACCAGACCGATGTGCGTACGCCAGAGGGCGCGGTTCCGTCCACCGACGCCTGCAGCTGGTACGCGGCCGTGGTTCCTGGAACGGATACGAGCGCAGATGCGCCGCTCCATGTCGTCCATCGCGACAGACTGGCACGCACGCCGAGTAGGATGGTGATGCCGCCGCTGAATGCATTGGCCGTGTCTTGCGTCAGCACGCCCGATGGAATCTGGAGCGAGCCGCCGAGAACAAGCTGGTTTCCGGTTAGATTGGTAGTGGTCACGAGGGTGGCGTTGGCGATCGAGTACGTCAGCGGGTGTCCACCGCCCGAATCGTCGGCCAGCGGGTTGCTTGTGTTGTCAAACGTCCACGCGCCCAGAACATTGTAGGCGCCCAGACCGCGCGTGAGCCATGTGGTGTAGGCGGATGCAGCAAGGGCAGCGTGTGCTAGCGTGACCGTCAGCACAACAAACCGCAGCACAAGGTGTGCCATTTTCGGTTCGTTGCGACCTGTGATGGTGTTGCACATACATACATATCAAGCCATGTCGTTGCTTGCGCGTGTATGTGCGCGTCACTCGTCGGACCGCCTCGCGTCAATGCCGTCAGACCCAGACCCACAACTGAGTACCGCCTGGATATCATCCGTATCCCCGGCCTACCAAGCGTCGGCAGCAGTGCCGCGCGGGCTACACTGTCCACTATGCGACTACATCGTGTTCGACCCCGTGGTGGGTCGGTGTGGACACACGGTCTGCGGCGCGTGCTCCAAGTTCGTTGGCGCCGAATGTCCGCGCTGCAAAATCTCGCCCACCGAGTGGCGTCCAAACTTTTCACTGCGCGACGCACTCGAGGGGTGCGCCGCCTTGCGTCCAGCCGAAGACGCACGGCGACGCGAACAACGCGCGGATGACATTCAGCGCCTATGCCACGACATGCGGCCGTGCAAGTTGGTGTACAACTCTCTCCCGCCTGCGGATACGTGTGCCGCGCTCTCGTGTATCCGCACGTTCCTGCGCACCAACAACGCGCGCGATCTCATCGCTCCTGGGCTACTACATCTGGTGACCCCGGAGCGGCCCATGTACATGGACCACCACCAATTGTATCTATGTGCAACCACGCACAATGTGTGCTTTGTGTATTTAAAACTGTGATCAAACATTCGTCGACCCGCATGACACCCATCGTCTCCGTATTCCTACTGGGTCTTCTGGCCAGCGTGGACGCCGTCCCCTCTACTGGCGGTGTAATGACACCAGAGCCTGCCGAGGCGCCATACCCGGATCCCACCATCAGTGAGCTCGCGTCTTGGCTGCAGACGGCACAGGACGACCTGTACATCGGGCAGGCCGCGCATAACCGCCGCCTCATCAGTTCGCCGAACCAGCACCAAAGAATGAACGAAGTCGGAGAAGAACAGGGGGACGGTCCCTCTACTGGCGATGCAATGACACCAGATGCCGCCAAGCCACAATACCCATGGCCGGACGATGCCACGATTGCAAGGCTGCGCGAGCAGTTCCAGCGGCCGATCAACCCATCACCCCCCACCGAAGCGGAGATCATCGCCGTGCTGATGCGAATGGTAGAGGAGAGACAAGAAGAGGACACCAAACTTGCCCACCAACAAGCCGAGGCAGCTGCCGCCACCGTGAAGCGTATAGGGACATGGCTCCGGCCGTGGATCAGTAACACTCGTGACGAGTAGATCCGATTGTACCTGATAAATACACAGTGTCTGTGTGTATGATATGCGACCTTCCCCCTGGGCGATGCGTCCACGCACACTGCCACCATGCGGCTCACGGCGGTTGGTGCGTGGTGGGCGCGTGTTGGAGCGTTCCAGTCGACGTGGGTCGTTGTATACACACATAGCACGCGTGCGCAAAGGATCGGTGTATTCTCTCAAGTGAACATCGATTTCGCGCGCTCGTCCTCGTCCTCTGGATCGAGATTCTCAGTCTCGCGGACCTCGGAACTGAAGTGGGCGTCGACTGCGGCACCGTCGACCTTGATGTCCTTGACCTGTCGCGCGAACGACGGGCCTCGCAGCGAAGCGAGCACCTTGACGCATATCTGCACGCGCATATCAGAGATTATGATGTGTGACGCGTACGTTTCTCATGTGCGCCGATGCCTCGTTCCTCGCGTGCCCGATCGACGGGGTCTCGGGGCGCCGGTTGTTGTCGCGGAAGCACGCGCGAATCCCCTTGACCGTGACACGGTACTTGTCAAACACCATGACAAAGGCCTGGAACTGCTGTTGTTCGACGTACGCGACGAGCATGTCGATCGCCAGGTTGTAGCTGTGGATGGCGGTCACGGTGGCCGTGTCACCAGGCGCCTGGAACCAGTACTTGGCCTCGTACTTGAGCAGCTCTTGGATGGCCGTCAATGATTGGGTGATGGAGCACTGGGCGACGCGCGACATGTAGAGTTCGAGACTCTGGCGCGTGTCCACGTCTTCCTTCTTCGGTGCCGCCATTTCCGCCAAAACCAACCGCACGATCTTTCGCTCGTGTGCCAGTGCACGCTGCACCCAGTCCACGGTGTTGAGGCTTTAACCCCTCCCTCATTTGGATCCGGTTATGGAACGGTGACACGCGCGATGAGCAAGCCCGGTTGTACCCGATAAACATGCGAGCTGCCGTGTGTGATATGTGACCTTCTCTCTGGGGCGATGCGTCATGCGCTGCCACCATGCGGCTCACGGCGGCCGTGTTTTTCCTGGCCTGGCTGGCCGCTGCACTCAACACGCCCTTTACCGATCTCGGTGTCACACAGACGTACGATACCGTCTCCAAAATCACCACGGGCGTGCGGTACATCGAAGCCAAATGCACGCCAGCCGACTGGGCCAAGGCCAGCAACGGACAGGTGCCCACCTCCACCTACACCATCTCCAACGCGAACGGCACCGGCACCTACACCCTCACCATGAAATGCAATCCGCCCGTCTGGTACTACACTCTGACGCCGATCTACTACATCCCGACCGACGGGCGCGTCTACATTTCCGACTATTGCCGCATGCCCGACCCAACGCAGACCAACCAGTCGATGACGGATGTGATGAACCGCGCACGCATGTCGTCCATCATGAAGACCACATTGCTGGCCGAGCACGAGTGGCGCGTCAACCTCCACCGCGAGCGGCTGATGAAGCGCGGACCTGGAGATTCGAGCGCCGACGCCGTACGTCGCCACACCGCCGAGCTGCAGGACATTCTTGGAACTATCCTCTGTACCACCCCGTGGGTTGGTCTCGTGACATCGCTGGCCGGCGGGTGTGGCCCACAGGCGTACCCCGACCCCGCCACCATCAGCAAGCTACAGGGCCAGGTGTCTTCGCTTCAGGCGGCACAGGACGACCTGTACAACAAACAGGCCGCACAGAACCGCCTCATCAGTTCGCTCAACCAGCAGACCCAAGACATGTTTGGCCAGCAGATCTACGTCAATCAGCAGATGCAAGCCACGATGGCCACGCAGGCGGCACAAATCAACGTTGCGTACAACCAGGCCAATCTGGCCATGGATACCGTCAACAAGATTGGCTCGTTTGTCGAGCGCTCACTCAACGGCATCCGTGACCAGCAGGCACAGCTGGCTCAAGCGAATGCGGATACCAATGGGCTTGTCGCCCAGCTCGCCCAGCAAAACAACGCCGCGCTCAACGCGGTCGTCGGTAAACTCAACGACAACGCCAATGCCACCAACTTCATGGTCAACGATCTGGCCACGCGTCTGGCGGCCGAGGTCGCCCAGTCGTTCCTGCGCGACTTTACACAGGACATGCTGATCCGCTCGCTTCAGGGCCAGATCGTGCGTGTCTCTGACCGCGTCCAGGAACGGCGTGCTCACACGCGCGTCCTCCTCACCAAGGTCACTCAGGCGCTCCACGAAGGATACACGCCCTTTGTCACTGACATTGGCACCGCACCGCTCGCAGGCGTCGGGTTTTCGCTCGAAGTGGATAACATTCGTATCCGCTACTTTTACAATGGCGGGTCCTACCTCCGCGAGGACCACGTCTCTGTGTTTTGCACCGCCGACTTTATCATCGAACATCTCGGATCCGCGCAATCGCCAAACGACATCATGAATGCCATGGGACCGAACGGATGCACACCCGGTCAGGATTGCAACTGCTGGTTCTCGTGGAAGCACCAGGACGGATGCAACGCGAATCTTGCGCTCGTCTGGCCTGGCACCTCCGGAACCAGCGACCCGCAGTACTTTAGGCAGCCCACGTCCCTATGGCGCACAGCCAAAATGATCAACTCTACGTTCTGCCAGAACGGCTTCCTGACAATGACCACGCCCACTGTGTTTACGAACGCATCGCTCGTCCTCAACATGTTCACCACCATCGCCTCCACCGCGTACAATTATGACGTGAACACGTTTGTCCTTGCGTCGCTCTACTCGGCCAGCGCCGGCGTCGCCTCGTACGATGCCAGCGTGCTGACGATGACGTTCGCGGACATGGTGCACCCCACCAGCGCGTCCAACCTCGTGGCCACGTTCTTCAGGCTGCTCAACATCCAGCAGTCGTCGTACGCCACGATGCCCGAGGCGCTGATGCGCATCATTGACGGTGTGCGCCCCACCGCCTCCTTTTATGACCTGCCGTTCGTGCCCGTCAATGGCACGGTGGCCATGTGCAGCCAGACGGCGTTCATGGCCTACAACATGTCGTCGTACGTGCCCGTCTACTCGGTGGCGCCCACGCAGGCCGTGGCCAGCCTGACGGTTACGCTCGTCAACGACAACAACCACAGCGACGTCAAGACCATCCCCGCCCAATCCTACAACCTGGCCAACTCGCTCTCCAGTACCATGCCTGGGTTCACGTACATGGTGGGCAACCCGCTCGGCGACCGCAACGGCTACGTCTACGACATCAACACCAACGACATTGGCACCTCCATCGCCGCCACGGGCCATTCTGGAAAAGTGTCGTACGCGCTGTGCGCCATGAAGAACGACGCGTTCGGCAACCCCACCGTGCCACCCAATCCATCGGTCGACTGCACGCCGGCGGCGTGGGCGGCACGCTCACAGGGCCAGCACTTTGATGCGTTCGAGGGCACCAACGTGGCGTCGTTCTACAAGGTCCAGATCGATCCCGTCACTGGAGGATGCAGCACGCTCGCGGGATCGTGGAACGGCGACTTGGGCGGCATGTGTCGCATGCGTCAACTCTACGCGTTTGGCGGCGACGGCACCACTTCGCTCACTCTGACGCCCACGCGCACCGGAACCTACACGGCCACGTTCCCCGTGCCCGTGGGCCAGATCATCGTCACCACCGCGTCACAGTGCCCTGTGGCGTTCGTCACTGACAAGAGCGTGCGCGGCCTCACGCTCAACTTGCAGAATGTCAACACCTACGACATCACCGCCACGGCCTACTTTGCCAGTCCGACCGGGTGTGGATGCTCGGCGCCCGGTATCACCGTGGTCACCGTGCCGGCGGCGTCCACCCTGCCCGTGCGCGTTGCGCCGTGTGCACCGGGACCCAGCGGCTGCACCGCCATGACGGTGACGCTGCTACAGGGCAACGTCAACGACGGCAGCGCCGTGCCGTGCCCGACCTCGACGCCCATCAACGTCACCACGCCCACCAGCGAGGAGGCCATGGGCGCACTGGGTCAGGTGGACGCTACGTTCGTCCAGCAATCCGCGATGATCCAGAACGACTACGTCCACACCGCAGCCGTCGCCCTCCTTGCGCAGACACAGGACACGCTGATGCAGCTCGCGTACATTACCGAACGCATCGCCATCCGCAGTGGTCTGACGGCGCTGGACCCGTATCCGTACAGCGCCATCTTTGCCAACATTGCCGCGTCCGCGCAGGCGCTGCAAAACGCCTCGCTCAACCAAAAGGGCCAGATCACCGCCCAGGACTACTCGGACATTCACAGGATCCTGTCGGATGCGGATGCCCAGTCGGCTGCCAATCAGGCCAAATTCGACCAGCTGGCCGCACAGTCGGCGGATGAGCGCGCCAAGCTGGGCCAGCTCATCTCGGTCCAGAGTGACCAGCTGGCCGAGATGAACAAGACGCGGCAGGCGCTGGACACCGCCATGGCCGCCACACTAAACGCGTCGCGCGTTGTAGCCAACATTCAAGTGGACATTGGCAACACGATGGTCAATGCCATGCAGCAAATCTACGCCGGTAGCAGCGCGGGTCCATCATTAGGTTCGTTTGGCAACCTCATTAACGACGGTCTCAATGCGGTCGCACAAGTGGGCAAACTGCCCTCTGCTCTCGAACACGTGGCCGAGGAGGCCGCCAGCAAGGCTTCCGATCTTGTCGGTGCTGCGGTCGGGCTGGCCAAGGATGCACTGGCCGAGATCAAAGGCATCATCGATTCCGTTGCCAGTGGTGCCGCGTCCTTTATGAAGATGGCGCTGTATGGCATCATCGGAATCGTCGGTTTGTTGGTGATGATCAATGTGGGGCCCAAGGTCATGAAAGCAATGAACAAGGGAAAGAAGGGCACGCGAACGAGGAAGGGCGAAGTGGAAATGGACGATTAAAGTACAGTGTATTTATGCACACTTGCCGCTGTCACACTCAGAGTCTCAACGCCCGCCCACCCATAGATCCAAATGGAGCCAGCCAAGCCAGCGGCAGCACCCACGCCCCAAGTCTCATTTGAGAACACTGCGATCGTTGAAATCGCTGCCGAGAAAATCCCACTGCGCGTCTACGGCGTCGACGGGAAACCGCGCCCGCTGGCACTGTGCGATGCCACCGTCGAATGTCCGGACGGAGGCGTGCGAGTTTCCGAAGAGGAGATCCGCAAAGTAATGGAAGACGCGGCAGCGCGTGAAGAGGCCAACCAACTCATGTTCGACCGGCTCGCTACTGAATCCACAAAACAACGCGTCGAACTCGATCGCATCATGGGGACCCAACAAGACCGCCTTCTCCAGAAGAGACTCGAGAAGGCACTTGATGCCAAACAAAGCGCAGAGCACGAGATCGAGAAAATAAGGCGCGCACTGCGCCGTCCTACGCTCGAGGACTGCGTCGACATTGCCGGCGAGTCGTACGACGCATGGAGCACCGCCTTGACGTCTGCGCTCGCTGGGATCGGGATCAACGACCTCGCCATTGCCATGAAAGCGGAACTGCAACCCTCGACCGCCGACGCCGCCGTCAAACTGCTCATCAATGCCACACTGCAAGCGGGCGCGACCTCGGCCACACTTCGCGATTGCAGAACCACCGTCGGTGACTCGGCCCACATCAATCCCATACTTGCGGTGGTGCTTATGGTCGTCTCGTGCATCTGCATCCTATTCGTCCTCTCCCCCCTCGGTCTGCTCGCGCACGATCTCTGCTTCCGGCGGGAGCACGGCCAGCGCGTGCACACTGTGGACGCAGAGCGCAAAACGGAGTGAGTCCTCATATTAAACGCCCATCCTCCCACCCATGTCTAGCCCCGCGCTTGTGGATTGTTCCGCATTCATACGCACGGGTGCCTGTCACCAACTGTGCGTGTGGCGCCACGGCCCGCTGGATGTGCGCCCACTCTGCGCGCGCTGCCACCGCGGCCGTTCGGTGCCGGGCTGCTTCCAGGGGCTGTGCTTCATGTGCGCGCGATATGCGCCTGCGTTCGTGCCGTGCTCGTACCACCCCGAATGCGCCGCCAAGGGCAGCTGCCCGTTCCAGCACGGCGCACGCGACCCGCGGCCTGTGTGTGGCAACTGCCTATTGGTGCGCATCCCGGGCGCTTCGTCTCTGCGCTGCCGCCGGTGCGCGCGTGCGCTCGAGATGGCCGGGCAGGGCAAACTGCCCGCGCATCGCGCGTGCTCCACCGGCCAGCGCGCGTGCATCTGGGAGGACGACTGCATCTACCAACACGGACCGCGTGACCAACGCCCCGTGTGCGGCGCCTGCCGTTGCCATCGCGTATCGTCTGCTCTTGTCCACTGCTACGTCTGTAAACAACGGGCACACACGCCCACGCAAGGACATCAAAAATCCGACACCTCGATCCGTCTCTGCCGCTTCTTCCCGCACTGCAAGATGGGATCCAACTGCACCTTTCTGCACGACCCGCACTTTGCGTGCCGCACGCTCGACTGCACCAAGTGTCGCAAACTGGGCGGGTGCTACGATGTCGACTTTCCGCCCCTCTCCGCAAACCAGACGTCATAACGCGTTTGATGATGAATACACGTTTCGTGTTTTATAATTATTGCCTTCTCAGTGAGTAGCATCCCACCCGCGAAGCACGCCAAGGAGGTAGTTGCGCATGGGGGCGGCAGACAGGTCGGGCTTGCCATCCGCGCCAAGGACGTCGGGAACGCGCGACCACGTCACCTTGTCGGCGGCGTTCGGAAACAGCATCTTGGCCGCGCCCAGATCCTTGATGCCATTGTTGATGATGACGGCGTGATGCGTGCGACCGACGGCGTACGACAGGACAAAGTAAAAGAACGACAGCTTTGGGTTGGAGGAAGGGTAGGCGAACCCGTCGGCGTGCACGATCTTGCCGTTGCCCTCGAGCGTCCACCACTGCGTCCACGATGAGGACAGCTTCTTGCCCGACGAAAGCATCGCCACGAGACTGGCATGTGCCGCCGCGAGGCTGTCGGCGATGGGCATGTCGACCGTCACCACCGTCGGCGTGCGACGCTCCATGGTGATCGGGTACTCGGTGGCCACGTCCGTCACAATGTCCGCTGCAGACGTGCGGCGCTGCTCCGCGTCCGTGATCAAGTTGGCGGCCGCGCTTTCCGCAGCGACTGGTGGCAATGTCTCCACCACCGGAGTTGGCACTGGGGCTGGTGCCGGAGCAGACATCGCTTGCTGTTGCTGAAGCCGGTCTTGTTTTTGTTGTTGTTCTAACTTGTGCTGCTCGAGGCCCTCAAAGCACGCCTGGATCTGCTCGGGTGTCGGCACTTGCATTGGTGGCAGCGGATCGGGCCGAGGCGCGACGACGACGATCGCCGTGTCTGGAAGGGCAACAGGCGCCGGTGCCGTAGAGGGCAGGACCGTGACGAGCTCAGGCTGAGGCATCGGAGTAGGTTGCGACTTGGCAGGCGTGTCGTCCTCGTCGTCGTTTTCTTCCTCGTCCTCCTCCTCCTCGTCTCCGTCAGCGGGCTCGGCCCTTTTCTCCTCCGCCAGCGTCTCTGGCCCGACAACGGGCGGCGACTCGATCTCCATCTCGCGCGCCGCGTCTTCGTCCTCTTGCGTCGGACCGGTCGTCTTGATCGGTGTCGGTGGGTGGAGCGGCGGGAGCTGCGACAGTGGCACAGGTAGATCGTTGACATCCTCCTCCTCTTCCTCGCTGTCGTCGTCACCACCCTCGCCGTCAACGTCGTCGCTGACGACTTCGACGCCTCCAAAGTCGATCGGGTTGTCGAGCGCCGTCTCGAGCTCGAGCACGCGACCCTCGAACATGCACATCTCGGGCACAGGCATGCGCTCGGGGAACACGCCAAACAGGAAGAACCCGTTGGCGGGCTCGTCGTCCTTCTCGTTCTCCTTGGAGAGCGAAAGCTGGAAGCCGTCGCTGGGCACGCGGTAAATGTGGCCGCCCTCGAGACACTGCTGCGTGACAAAGTGCTCCTCGTCCGCCATCAGGCCCGCGGGGATGGCGCCGTCGTGGCGACCGAGCCACTTGCCCTCCGACAGGTAGACATAGCCGATGAGCGGGCATCGCTTGTCCGCAGCGTTCTTCGCTTTGGAGTTGAGCGCCGGCATGCTCACGCTGTCCCAGCCGCCCGACGGCAGCAGCTCCGACGCCTTCTCGCCCTTCTCGTCCTGCGACGTGACGGTGCGGAACGCGGCCGCGAGTGGCGGGAAGAGGACGTTCTTGTTCTTCTGGCGCGCGTGTGCCGCCGCAGCCGACAGGCAGTTGACAAACTCGTTGTTTGTAGACAGCACGGGCGTGGGCTCCAGCATGTAGTTGCGCAGGTTGAGGAACGGGTGGTCCGAGCCAGGGCGCGTGTTGCCGGTTGCAGTGACGTAGTTCCAGCCCTCGTCAGTAAAGGCCAAGTACATCTCCACGTTACCCGTCTCACTGGGCGCCGCCAGCGAGCACTTGCCCGCGCGCTGGAAGAACACACGCTTGGCGCACGCGGCCAGGTTCGTTGCCGCCGATGCCTTTTCTTGCTGGAATCCGGCCACCGACACCGTCTCGGCCTTGCCCTTCTTGGGCTTGCTCTTCTTGGACGAGTCGTCGTGCTCTTCTTCCTCTGCTCCCTCCATCTCGGCATCCTCGGCCGTCGGCGGTGGGGGAGGCGGTGTCTTCTTGACCGTCTTGGCCTTTTTGGCGGGCGGTGGCGTGGTGGCCTTCTTCGGAGCAGGCTTGCTTGGCTTTGGAGCAGACTTGGTTTCTTTCTTCGGTGCAGCCGCAGCCGCGGGCTTGGCCTCCTTGGCGGGCTTGCTGCTGCTGCTGCTGGGCTTGGCCGCGGGCACTGGCTTGGGTGCTGGCACAGCGGGCTTGGCGACGGGAGTAACCTTCTTGGGCTCCGACTTGGGCACGGGCTTCGGTGCGACTGCAGGCTTGGCTTGTTTCGCAGGCGGGGTAGCAGCCGCGGGTGCTTTCTTGGGCGCGGGCTTGGCCATGGGCTTGGGTGTCGCAACTGGCTTGGGCGCGGGCACCGGCTTGGCGACGGTAGCCGCGGGCTTGGGTGCAGAGCTGGGCTTGGTGCCGTTGGGCTTGGGAGCAGCAGCAGCAGCCGCTGCAACTGGCTTGGCCTTGGGCACCGGAGCCTTGGCAGCGGCAGGCGCAGGTGCTTGCGGTTTCGCCAGTGTCTTGGCGACGACCTTGATCAGCTTGGGTGCGGCGGGTACAGCCTTGACGGGCTTGGCGGTTGCAGGCGAGGCAACGGCCTTGCGCTTTGGCGGCGGGGTCGCGGGTACTTTCTCCTCCTCTTCCTCTCCCTCCTCCTCGTCGTCGGTTGCATCCACCGGCTCCTCCTCCTCCGTGGCCGATGGCTTGGCTGTCACTCCGCGCCGAGCATCACGACGCGCACGTTCGTCACCAGACGACGACGAAGAGGATGCCGACGTGCCATTGTCAATCTCCTCGCCCTCTGCATTGTCCTCGTGGCTCGATGCAGCGGCGGCCTCTTCTTCCACCTCCTCCTCGCCCTCGCCATCGGGCACGACAAAGCCGTCGTTGTCGTCCTCGTCCTCCTGCTCTGCAGCGGCGTCGGCAGCGGCGTCGGCCTCGTCCGCGTCCTCGGCCGCGTCGTCGATCATGGCGCGCGCACGCTTCTTGATCTGCTTTTTGCGCTTGGCTTCTTCGGCAGGCGTCACGTGTTCTCCTTGAGCGTCCTCCTCTGCCGCCGCCGGGGCTTCTTCCTCCTCAACCACGTCCTCCATGGGCACATCGTCTTCCGCCTATGGAAGAAGACATGTCACACCCCTTCGCACACCATGGGTGGTACACACCGGAGCAGCGTGGTGTGCCTTGCGTTCAGTAGCCATTGCAGATGAGGGTGGGTGGGTGGGCGCTTGAGAGTCTGGTCTCATTCTCGGGCACAGGCAGGCAGACCCAGCGCGCTCGCTCTCGAAGCCCTCTTTAAAACCCCAAAGATACATGGCAGGCCTGTCACTGCATGTTTCTCTTAAAATCCACGTTGAAAAGAAACGGTCGGCCATGAAGGCCTTCACTGTCGTCCCGCACATCTCCAGCGCCACCGGTTGCGAATCATGGAGACACCCGACGTGAAGGCCACTCCTCCACCGCCGCCGCCACCACAATCTGCGGAATCCAAACGCGCATCTGCGCCAATCTGTTGTGCCAACTGTGGCCAAGCCGAGCAAGCGGGCACGCGACTGCGGCAATGCGGGTGCCATGTCGTGTGGTACTGCAACGAAGCGTGCCAACGTGCCAACTGGAGTACACACCGCGAGCTGTGCAAATTTGTGCGCAAGTTCGACCCGGACACCACGCCGTCCCTCCATCGCATCCCGCTCATGCGCCAGTTCATCTTTCTCGACAGAGAGGCACGCGCCAAAATGCGCGAAAGCTGTGCCTCTCTGGCCAAAACCAAGGTCGCCGAGGTTGACAACGAGGAACAGGCGCGTCAACTGGCTGCGCGTATCAAGGTGGCGAGCTACGCACTCGACAAGCAGTGCCAAGGATTCGGGCACCTGATACTCGAGGCGGCGTACCGTGCGGTCACCACGCCCGACACGGGCATCCGCCTCGTGGACCTATTCGACTACCTCGAGCTGCAGAACGCGTTCATCGACGATCCTAACCACGCGGGCGCCGATCCGCAGGTGGTTATGGTGGCCGTGAAGCCGTACAACCCCGCGTGCGCCACCAACGACAGCGGCTACGCGGCCACTGTCCTTGCTATCCCCGCGCGCCGGGTTCGCGTGGAGATTGCCGCGCGACACAATGTCGACGCGCGCAATGTCGCCATGCACGAGCACCGCATCCACCTGCTCGATGCAGGCTTCGAGATCGTCGATACCAAGGATAGTCCGTTCAAGTTCAGTGATTAGTAGACATTGTACTTTTTCATAAACATGGACACAAAGCAGCAGCTCTTGTTTGCCCGCCTTTCCCTTTCCATGGACTCGCGCGATTGGCAGTCGTAGTAGATCACCACTGAAAAGTCGGTCGACGGCACACACTCGGCGGGCGCGTCCGACTGTACGATGTACACCTCGCTCGATATGGACGCCGACACTGCGTCTGTGCACACCACCACGTAGGGCACAGGTTTGTCCCACGACGAACACGTGTGTGTGATCAGCTTCATCTTGTACACCGGCCCGTGTTCGTACGAGCCCACGCCCAGTGCCACCTCGCGTGTGTACGACGCGTCCGGCACCACAATCTTGACGCGATGCGCCTCGCGCGCGTACGGAATCAGGCTAGCATAAAGAAGCATCTCCTGTGCACCGCGACACTCGAAACTCAGCAGGTCCGAGCCGCCGGGCAGCTGGCGCACGGCGCTGAGGATCGGGTACAGGTTCATCCCACCGAGAATCTCGGTGGCGCGCGCCTCGTTGTCCTTGAACCATTGCATCACCAATGCGCCCGCCTCTTGGAACATCGAGCGCCGGTGGACGCTCATCTCCATTGTCCTCTACACTACGCGTGGCTTCTTGCTGGCGGGGGGTCCCACGGGCACACGGAGTAGACGCAGCCCGCCCGATCCGTCCGTGTCTTGGAGCGGTTTCCCGCGTCGCTGATGGAGTTCACTCGCAAACTGGTCCTGTGTGGCGAACGACGACGTCAGCACCGTCTCGCCAAACTTGCGCCGCCGCAGCAGATCGTGCTCAATGTCTTCCACCAGATGTTGCAGCGCGAGAACCAACAGGACGGCGTGCTGCGGGTTCTTGTGTTCCTCGAGCGAACGGCGGGCGTTGGCGTCGGTCATCTGCAATCGACGGGTTCGTTTACGTTCCATGCGTGGCCAAGTTTCGCACGCCTGCCTCCTTGTTTTGCACGCACCTCGGATTCTCCCTGCGTTTTCCTTGGTCCACCATGTATCAGGTGCACCACCCGGGTGGAGTACCCGTGCAATGGCGTCCATTTTAAAGCAATAGATACCGGGCTGGCCAAGTAACTAAATTTCTGTCACAAATGTCATCGTGTGCAAAATGCAACTTCTTTGAGATACATGGCCAGCCTGGTATTTAGCACAGTTTTATTTCATCCGGGTGGGTTACCCATGCAATGGCGTCCAGTTTAAAATCGTAGATACCGGGCTGGCCAAGTAACTAAATTTTTGTCACAAATGTCATCGTGTGCAAAATGACACATTCGTGCGATGCATGGCCAGCCTGGTATTTAACACAGTTTTATTTCACCCGGGTGGGTTACCCATGCAATGGCGTCCAGTTTAAAATCGTAGATACCGGGCTGGCCAAGTAACTAAATTTTTGTCACAAATGTCATCGTGTGCAAAATGACACATTCGTGCGATGCATGGTCGGCCTGGTATTTAGAGAGCTTTTATTTTATCCGGGTGTATTAACCATGGTACCCACGCAATGGCGTCATTCGTCATTCCAGCCAGACCACGACTGCCTCGCGGCTTCGTACGGACGCACAAGGTCGGCGGTCTCTGCGAGTGCTTCCTTGTACGCCGGATAGTCACGCACACGATCAACGAGGTCCATCATCGCAAGCTTGAGCTCGTCTCCGGCCATGTGTTCATAGTCGAAGAACGTCTTGATGGCCTCCTTATCGCCGAATCGCTTGGCCGCCCTGAACGCGTTGAAGAGCTTCCATTCATTGGACTTTTCCGATAGCTTCTTCCATCGCGGGTCGAACCCGTCCAGCGATGGCATATGTTCGACGGCGCTCTGGTAGAACGCCATCAAGTCAGTCACGACACACAGACGCGACATGCTGTTGGTGTCCGCGTGGAGCTTGCCGCCGCCCCGTTGCGGATCACCGAGCCGATCCCCCATATCGGTGTACGACGCGTTCGGATGGGTACCAACCTTTCCGAGGAATCGGAGGGCCAGGCGGATGAGCGGACCACAGTCCCTCGCCCACTTTTCCTCCATGGGCGCTGCGACAGCCGCTTCTTTCCACCCCATCGCGCGACCCATCATCTGTTCTAGTCCTTTCAGGAGATACTTCTTCCAGGGATTTTCCATGCAGTCCTTGAACACGCTCATCAGGATGATGCACGTGTTGTGGTCGAGTTCGTGGATCTGTCCCACCGCCGCCATGATACCATCCACGAGTCCCTCGGGTGCCGCGCGACCGCCTTCGATGTGTATCCGGATGATCAGCGGGTCGTGGACGGCAGCGTACACTAGCGCCTGCAGCTGCGCACGAAATTCGGGGTGCCACCAATGTTGATCGCGAAAGTGCGTGGGCGTCATCGCGTCATTCAGCAACTCGAGCAGGTCCACAGCTCCGTCGATGACATCTTTGTTCATCTGCCGGATGTTCTCGGCGTTGCGGTCGCTCACTGCCGCCATGGCGCAAGTTTGATGCCGAGTGCGCGAGGTTGTCAAGCACACATACCCAAACACCCCATGGGCACATATGAACAGCTAGACGCAGTGTTCTCGCTGCCTGTGCCATCGAAGCGGTGCTACTATCTCCGCAGCTACAACAGAGACTACATTGACGCTCTTCTCTGTCGTGTGAACGATGACACCCAACGTCTGTATGTCGTGGATCATCGCTACCGCTTCCCGTGCACACGCGACGTCGACGAGTGGCCCGATGTGCACGAAAGTCTGAACGGGAACAAGGTCCAGTTTACGGCGCACAGCCATGCGAGTGGCATCGCTTGGGAACAAGTACTGCCACTGCCACCGCCACTGACCACGTGCGAGATTGCTTGCATCCTCGCCCTCTTTGTCCCTGCTCTGGTGCTCCAGCTCTGGTTCGGCGTCGACATGCTGCACTAACCCCAAGCCACCCGGGTGGTTCACCCGTGTAATGGTGGCCACTTTAAAATCGTAAATACCAGGCTGGCCAAGTAACTAAATTTTTGTCACAAATGTCATCGTGTGCAAAATGACACATTCGTGCGATGCATGGTCAGCCCGGTATTTAGAGTGATTTTATTTCACCCGGGTGCGTTAACCACAGTACCCGTACAATGGCGGCCTCAGATGCGCGTGGTGCATTCTTGGCCCCAGAGGGAGAGGGCGTACGTGGCGGGCGAGGCGACGCTGAGCAGGCCGAAAAGAACGAAAGGACCAGTAGAGTAAGACAGACGCACACCCGCCGTGACCAGGAGCGTAAACATGCACAGGCCCACGGTCGTGTACACCACCGTGGTGCCAGGATACGCCTCGGCCACCATCATGATCGTCTGCAGCGCGAACGAGATGGGCATCGCGATGACGACGAGGATGCCAATGCATCCACGCGACTCAAACACGGTACGAATAGACGAAAGAAACAGCAGTGCGCTCGCAGCGCCCAGGGTGGCCTTGTTGTACGCGGAGACGCTGGGCCAACGCAAAAAGTCATCGAGCGAGTGCGCAAACACAAGTGAGTGTGCCAGCGTTTCCACCGAGTTGAGGAACACAGACCCTTCCCAATCCACGGCGCTGACCTCTTCTGTGTCATTCGTGGACGCATATGAGCCGCGCTTGCTCCCTACGCCGTGACCCGCGCGCCAACGCAGCTGCAGCACCATCGATGCCAGATTCACCAGCCCAAGCGTTCCCACGATCACGCACGTCACGATCACATCCAGCGAGTCGCGCAACGGTCCGTCGCAGAAGCAGCCCGCCGTGATTGACGTGTCGACGCAGTCAAAGCACGACAAACTCTTTGGATCCGTGCCACACGTGGGCGCCAGCAGCGCATAGGTGGATCCTTTGGCGACGGCGTCGATGGACGTGACGGTGGCATTGGGCAAAGGTGTCCATGCGTTCGTGTCGTTGCACATCCACCAGCTCAGGCCGCGCGCGATGCGTTTGCCGTCAAACGACACGGGCGGTTTGATCTCCACCCGGCCCAGTGCGCCAGCCGTGAACCGCCACGGCGTCCACCGCACATTGAGGAAATCGCCGCATCGCGCCACCACTTCCGCCTGCGTCAGCGCCAGTGTGCCGCGCGGGACATAGTCAAACTCGAGGTACGCCGACAGATTGTAGACGCCCGTCTCACTGTGCAGCGCCGCATCGCGTGGCATCTGCAGCTGGAACGATGCATCCACAACCAATGGAACTAGTAGTGCTACCCACGACCACCCCATCTTCCGAGCGTAAGCACGCACACACACACAGAACAACTCCCATATACACTCTTCTCGTTTATCTTTCCCCTCTTCTCAAAAGCGTTCGCCCGTGCGTCCGCGCAGAACCGATCCAGCCGCCGGCATCTCGGCAGCCGTCGATCGCACACGACCCTCGCGGCCCTCAAACTGGCGCGCAAGTAAGTGGCACGTCCAGTTCTGTACGTCGCGATAGCAGAAGTTGCGATTGATGTACATCCCCGTGCAGGCGAACCAGTACAACAGTTCCGCCACGCCGCGCAGGTGCGCGTCCACATTCTCCGTCTCATCCGTGAGTACGAACAAACTGAAGAGGCACGCAGCCACCGACGCGCGAATGGTGCCCAGCAACTGACTGCATCGCGAACAGAGTGGATGTAGTGGAGCCAGGCCATCGCCGCCTCCATCTTCCTCCCCGTCGCCGCCACCACGTGCCGAAACACGCGTGGATTTGGCACACCCTCCCGCCATACTGCTGGTTGGCAAACAGATGCGCAGTCCACACACGCCCGCTGCTGCCGAGCAGTCATGTGCCGCCAACGCACGCACGGGGTCAGGCGCCAGCCCACCAATGCTGGCCATCATCCCGCGGAACGTGGACGCAAATACAGGCAATGTGCGACTGCGCTTGAGATTGATGCGTTGACTCTCCACCATGTATGCCCAAATGCGCGCCACCGTGCGCTCCACCTCGGCCAGCTCCAGTCCCGCGCGCACTGGACCCACGCGCTCGCCACGCCCCACCGGCATAGTTTGCAGTTTCACGCCAATCGCGTCACACCATTGGCGCACGAGCGGGGTGGCGCCTCCGGCCAGAGAGCGCAATGTTTCTGGTCGCACGTCCGGCCCAGTCGCCTCGGTCCGCGCCTTCTTTGCACGGGCATTTCCAGACGAGGAAGACGGAGGGGCAGCATCAGAAACCTTCTTCTTGGTTGGCTTGGCAGTGGGTACAGCAGATACGACCTTGGCCTTACGGACCTTTCTTGATTTGGACACTGACCGAGGGGCCGGCATGAACGTTGGAGGCGGGCGCGGAGGTGCGAGAGGCGGAACTTTGAGCGGAGGATCGGAATCGATTGCCGGTGATGGGAGGGAGAAGAGGTCCACCTCACTAAACAACGGGTCCAGCACAAGTGGTGTTTCTTCAAAGAACGCCTGATTCCACGCATCCATTTCCTCCTGGCTTATCCACAGATTGGGCACAAACACGCCGTCGTCGATCGGCTCGTCGGGCACACAGCAGTACCCATCATCCACAGGCAGATCGTTACTTCCATCATCACCCCGACTTGCATCCGCAGCATCCACCCCATCGTCGATCGGAACCCCGTCATCAAACGGAACGACCATCACGCCATCGTCAATTGGAACGTCCTCCTCCTCTTCCTCTTCATCGCAGCCACCATCATTCAACGGAAGCTCGTCTGCGTACACCGAGACGGCGGCCGCATCGTCGATCGGCAGTGCATCGAAACCGGTGCCATCATCGAGTGGAAGTTCGTTATCGACTTTTGCCTTTGTTTGTTGTTGTTGTTTTGGATCCATGTGTCCATCGCCAATGGGATCCGAGTCCGACACCCCCGCCGCCGCCGCCACCGCCGTTTCCACCATCACCCACCGCTGCGCGTGTGCCTCGGCTAACGTCATACACGGTGAAGGGGAGGCGAAGAGGGGGAGTGGGGCGTTGGGACTGTGGACTGAATACATGCACGTAACATGCGGTTCACATATTTTAAAATAACATTACATGGCCGGACACGGATCTCACGCATCGGCCACGAGCTCCGGATCTCCGTCCTCCATCGGCGCATCCTCGACCGGTTCTTCTTCTTCCTCCTCTTTGCTCTCCTCCTTCTCGTCGGCCACGCGACGCTTGCCACGCGACACACGCGTCTCTGCCTTGCGCTTCTTGGATTTGACTTCTTTCTTGGGTGGTGCTTCCTCCTCTTCCTCCTGTTCTTCGGACGCATCCTCTGGCTTTTCGTTGTTAGAGGCAACAGCCTCGACAACGGCAGGGGCAGGGGTGGCGGCTGGAGGGGCTTCAATCTGCCGTTGTTGCCGTTGCACGTGCTGCGGAGGTGCAGCAATCTGCGGCATGTTGGCCGAGTTGGTGCCATCCACGTATGCGATGCCTTCTCCGGCCAGTTCGCGAACGATACGAACAATGTCGTCGTCCACCGCCATGGCCACGGCCGCGGTGGAGATCGTCACGTTCTTCTGGAACCCGGGCACTCCGAGGATCGCAGAAGCATCGCCGACGTACTGCACCTCGACGATCTTGAGATCGCACTCGATGAGCGTGTCCACCACGCGGAACGTGGGCACGAGGCGCAGACGAACGAGCGCGTTCTGTCGCAGCAGGTGGCGCTGGGCCACGTGTGACATGGGGCGCGACACCACCACCATGCCCTCGGACGAGTAGCCCAACCCGATGATGCTGCACATGGGGCTGGTCTCGTCGTACTCGAACCCGAGCTCCTTCCATCGCGCGAACGAGTCGGCAACCGAAAAGGTGTCGCGCCACGTGCATCCGATGCTCTCCTTGAACGCCCGAACGTCGGCTCCCTTGAGTGGCTTCGGTGCCTTGCCTTTGCCTCCGCCGCCGCCGCCGCCATTGTCCTTGGCGTCGTCACCGTCGCCGGAGCTCTTGAAATAGGACGCCATGGGGAAGATGGTCACGCAGGCGGGGTCCGCCGAGTTGGGCAGCTTCTTGAACCCATCGCGACACGTAGGGTCAGGCATGTCCTCGAATCGGATGAAGCCACCGCCATGATTGGCCGACACAGACCCCGTGTCCGAGCGCTCCTTGAACCGCATGGAGATGCGCTCACGCATGCGGCCGAGGATCTTCTCGGGCAGCTCGTAGTCGATGCCGTGCTCGGCGAACTCTTGGATGGCCATGTCGACGGCGGCGGGCTCCCAGTACGGCTGGTCCTTGGCTTGCTTGGGTGCAGCGGCCTTTTGCTTGTCTTTCACGCGCGACCGCGCCTCCTTGATCGAGGCGTCGAGGATCACGGGAATCAAGCCGTCGACGAGGGAGCGACAGAAGCGCGCGAACTCGGAAAACTCGCGGTCCATAAAGTAGGGCCGTTTCACGCTGGCCGGCCAGGTCTCGTCAATCTGGCTCGGGTCGGTGGACACCGGGTAGCCGTCGAACACGGCCATGTGCATGACGTTAGTGGCGTCCGGCCCGATCTTCATCATCTTGGCGATCATGAACGGCGTGTAGAACCCGTTCTTGTGCACCATAAAGTCGCGCTTCGACTTGCCGTCCTCGGAGACGCGCGACGCCACGATGCGCACGCCCAGCTTCAGTTCCTTGTTGAACCGCGTGTTGTAGTGCGTGGTCGAGAAGCGCACGTCGGTCCAGTGCGCGAAATGCGGCACCACCTTCTGGCTGAACGCGCGCCACTTTTCGGGCGAGCCGGTGCCCTCGCTGGTCAGCGACTTGATCATGCGCGCCAGCACGTGCGACGTCGGCGTCGTCAGGTGCACACGTTCCGGGTCAATCTCCGTGTCCGTGTCCAGCCCAATGTCACGGCCCGTGAGTGGCTCCAGGGGGCGAAACTTCTTTTGTTGTTGGGCGGCCATTTTTTCTTTCCTTGTTCTTCAGTGGTCGGTGCGCTCGGAGGTGTGTGACCCACCCCATGGCATCGGCCCGAGTCATCGGCCGCCCACCGACTTGTTCACGCTCGGTACACCCCGTGCCATGTATCTAGTGTGCACATCCACTCGGCATGTACACGGGTGCATCGCATATGGTACCCGTGTAATGGTGGACAGTTTTAAAGCAATAGATACCGGGTTGGCCACGTATCTCAGAAGCTGTCTCAAAAATGACACGATGCAAAATGCCACCAACATTTAGATACATGGTCTACCATGGATCGTATCTCAATTAACCCCGGGTGAAGTACCCGTGTAATGGTGGACAGTTTTGAAGCAATAGATACCGGGCTGACCATGTACCTAAATGTTGGTGACGTTTTACGACGTGTCATTTTTTGAGACAACCTCTGAGATACGTGGCCAGCCTGGCATTGTATCTCAACTAACCCCATGTATGAAGTACCCGTACGATGGCGTCCGCTCCGAAGCGATGTGATGCTAGGCTGGCCACGTAACTCAGGGGATGTACTGCAAACCACACGTTGCAAAACGTCGCCAACATTTAGATACATGGCCAGCCCGGCATCGTATCTCAATTAACCTTATGGATAGAGTACCCATGGTAAGAGCTGCCCACCGCGGAGATTTCCCTCAGTGCACCAGTTCTTTCCCATTCTGCCAACTCCCATGGAGCACTGCGCATCCCCAGACAGCGAAACCACTTCCACCGCAAAGGAACAATCATCCCCCATGGATGTAACCGAATCAACGGACGAGTCGTACCTGATCCGATACCCGCCGTGGGACAAATTCGTTCACAGCGGGCCCAACGGCAAGCCAGTCGACCCAGCGCGCATCGAAGCCGCTGCGAACACTAAGAACCTCGTACAAACCGCTGCGTCCATGCTCTCGGCCCAAGGCATCGTGATTATCAAGGACGTGCTCGGCGCCAGCGACATTGCCGCCTTTCTACACGCCTCAGAGCCACTACTGAAGCGGGTAGAGTCATCGAACGGCGTCCATGGCGACGTTGTCCGGTGGGACGACTGTACCGTCATCAAGCACACCGCAGAGCGCGCTGACGTTTGGCCGCTGTCTCCTGCCATTGCCGACCCGTTAACAACCAAGGTTGATCCTGTCGTTCTGCCTGTCCTTCGCGCGTACCTCGCGACTGGAGTCGTGCGTAAAACCGCCGGCCTGCTCGTCACTGCATCCGGATGCAAGGCGCCCGGCAAGTGGCACCGCGACGCAGCGCCGCTCCTTCGCTCGGCAGGAGATGCCTATGCCGACGCACACCTCGTGCGCCACACGTTCCCATTTTACGCCACCGTCTTCGTTCCGCTCACCGAACAGACAACTGAAACCGGTGCCACGGAATACGTCCCACGTTCGAACAACATGATGCACAACGAGGTCGCGACTGCCGAGTCTGCCCCCTTGGTCTGTTCGCCTGGCGATATCGTGGTCCTCGCTGGGACCACGGTCCACCGCGGCTCCGCGAATCCATCAGTCAACGACGCACGCGTCATGCCATACGTTGTCTATTGTGCCCCGTGGTACAACGAGCATGATTTCTGAATACAGTTGTGCCTAGACAACTACGCGGTCATCCCTGTATTTACGAAGGGCTTCTTAGTGTTCGCGATGAATAAACGACCAACCCGTTCCATCATTTCGCCATGTCGCTAGAAGCCGCTCGGACACGGTGGCAGGCCGCGTGCTCTGAACTTGATGCAGCGGAGAGAGCGCTGCTGGAGGCCGAGGACGTGTGGGAGAAGGCGCAGTGGAACGACGAGACACTTCCCTTTCGGTTCTCGAATGGGTCGTGTTTTGACATCGGCCGGTGCTTCGACCTTGCTGTCATCGATACGGATGAAAGGGGCCGCGTCTACGAGGGCAGCTTTGATGAGATCGGGTGCATCCGTGGCAACAAGGAAGCGTTCGAGCGGGCGCGACCCTTCCTGATCGAGTTCCTGAAGAAGCGCATCTGCTGGGTCCAGAGCGTCGTCGACGCGAACCACAAGGATGTCGATGATCTGGAGTTCACTGTGTACTACAAATAGGCATGTGTACCGCATGGGGGGAATAAATGACTGTTGCTATCCGCTATAGTGTCATGTCGCTCGAAAAGGCGTGGAAAGAGTGGCGCGCCAAGGAGGCGGTGCTGATGGCCGGTTACGTGGTCAGCCGTGGACTGTATCTCAATTAACCCCGGGTGAAGCACCCGTGCAATGGTGGGCAGTTTTAAAGCAATAGATACCGGGCTGGCCATGTATCTCAGAAGTTGTCTCAAAAATGACACGATGCAAAATGCCACCAACATTTGGTTACGTGGCCAGCCTGGCATCGTATCTCAACTAACCCCGGGTGAAGTACCCGTGTAATGGTGGACAGTTTTAAAGCAATAGATACCGGGTTGGCCATGTATCTCAGAAGTTGTCGCAAAAGTGACACGATGCAAAATGCCACCAACATTTAGATACATGGTCTGCCATGGATCGTATCTCAATTGACCCCCGGGTGAGGTACCCGTGTAATGGCGGATGGCTGGCTTTATTTAGATTATGTGCACCTGGGCATTGCCACTCCCCCAAACACACCGAGATGGCCGTCGTCGTCGCCCACAACGCATCCGATGCATTCAGCGCACTCCACGAACTCATCAACAACGAGACAATGACACGGGTCGCGGTCGTGTCCACTGCGTACGCTTTGAATGAGGCTACGGGATCCGTCCGTGAAATGTCCACGGCCATGAACCGATCACTCGAGCAGCTCCGCGACGTGATGCGGCGTCGTGCAGCCGAGTTCGATTGCTCGCGCAAGACGGAGTGGCGGCCCTGGTTCGAGTGCTATGCCGAGCGGGCGATTTCCATCGTGCTCAGCCTCATTGTGATCGTCTTTGCACTGCCTTTCTTCGTATTGTTTCCGGCCATGATCCGTACCGGGCGACGCACCACTGACCAGCACGACTCCGTGTTCGACCTTACGCACATCTGCATCGCGATGATGCTTATGCGTTTGGTTTGCCCCAGAGATGCTGCCCGTGACACGGGTTAGGTGCAATCAGTAAACGTTCCATTTCATTGTGTGCAAGTTACACCAGACCCTCTAAACCCACCCTACCATGGGAATCAAGAACCTGAAGAAGGTGCTCAAGGATGCGTGCCCCGAGGCGTTTGGCAAAAAGGACGAGGTGCTGCCGGACGTGATGCTGTTCGAGGGCGCGGGCATGTTTCGACGCGCGCTGTGCGCCGACATTGGAACGCGCGACGACTACTGCGCTGCGTTTCTGCGCGATCTGCGCTTCTTCTTCTCCAAGACCAAGAAGGAACCGCAGCGCGAGTTTGTCGCCGTCGTCGTCATGGACAAGTGGCACCACACCCCGCCCCAAAAAGCGCGCGAGCAAGCGGCACGGCGGGCGGGCGAAGCCACGCGTATCGCAACCGAACGCGCTGCGGGAAACTACACCGACTTTCCGAAAGAAGCACCCCTGGGCCCGCTTGAGGCCAAGGACGACGCGGTGGCGTACCGCAGCTTCGACATCCTGACGCAGCCGCACGCGCGCCACGCTCTGCTGCAGTACTTTGAGACGCGCATGAAGGCCATGCTGGTCCCACCCAACACGCGCCTGATCGTCGACCTCACCGAGTCGCATTCACAAGAGTTCCCCGATCTCTGCAAGAGCAATGCGTTCGAGGTGCGCTGCGAGTACCAGAACCACCAGACGGGATCGGGGGCCTGCATCGGCCACATCCGACCTCTGCCCAAGATCAAGGTGTTTGGCGAAGCTGAAGTAGCGCTCGCGTACTACCTCACAGCCTTCGCCTACGAAAAGCCCGCGCTCGTTGGTGTGCGCGTCGACGACACGGACGTGGTGCCACTGCTGTACGCCGTGCGCCCGCTGCACCCGCAGACGCGGCTGCACTGGTACGACGGCCACAGCGACGGCTACATTGATCTTAGCGTCCTGTACACCGCGCTGATGCGCAAGTACTTGCTGTCTCCTCAACTGCTGATCTATTTTTGCGCGGCGATGGGCTGCGACTATGCCAAGAAGAACACCATCACGCACAACGTCGGCCCGGGCAAGCTGTGGGACCGCACCGTCGCCTACGCCGCCGCCGTTCGCAAACACGAAGCCCCGCGACTCTACACGTTCGGCGACTATCTCAAGTTCGTCCATCCCGCGGGCGTGCCGGCCGACGAGACCAAGGGTGCTACACCGGACGGAAACGAGAAGAAGAAGCGGAAGGTTGCGCCCACGGGAGCCACGCGCACGGCGCTCATCACGATCAAGCGGAGCGGCAGCGAGCCACCGCGTGCGGCTGAAGAGCTGCGTCCCGTGGTGACGGCCGCCAGCCGCGAGTCGGACAAGTCGTCGGCGTGGCACAACACAGTGCACGAGGTGGACACGTTCCTCTTTCGCTACTGGACACAGAAACACGAACCAATCGATCTGTTTTAGTACGTTCTAGAGAATACATTCAGTTCTGTTTGCTCTCGATGCTCTTGCGCTTGATTTCGTATCTCTGCCACGCGCTCTCGACGTCGAGAGCGTCCGATGTCGCGATGCGATACAGGACACGAAGTCCGACGGCGATGCTCAAGGTGGCGGCGTGAGCGACCACCGCCTGTCTGATGGGCAGGTCTGCCGCGATATGCAGTGGAATGTTGGTGGCACACAGCATCGTGCCCACCGCCACGCCCTCACGCGCGGCCTCCAGATAGTACGCCGCGTATTTGGGTCGCGATTGCGGCGATCCCCAAGTCATGAAGCGGTGGGCAGCATAGGCTCCGACACAGAGTGCGACACCAACAGCGAGTGCTTCAGTCATGTGAGCCAGAGGGGTTTTGACAGAATGAACAATGGAATTCATTTCAGTTTGTCTGCGTCCAACGTGTAGTGGATCTGCAGCTCGTTTTCGCAGTCCACGTTCTCAACGACCCACTCCATGCGATGTTTCAGGAATTCAACAATGTACGGCAACATCTTGGCTCCGAAGAGGTGTTCCTCCACAAGCGACACATTGTCGACCTTGGGATCCCCGTTGCCATCGTCATCCTCGATGCCCTTCAACCAGAACTCACTCGTGACACACTCGCCCATGTCGTCGTAGCGCGGATGGGTAGACAGACGCACGGGCAGCGACGTGTCCTCCCACTGGTGGCACTCGTAGGTGTACGAGGCACGCGCGACATTTCTTGTCGTCACGCCAACGGCCTTGCGCAGGCCTTCCAGCTTGGCTCGTGTCACACGGATGACGTCGATGTCTTGGTCACGCACGCGTTTCTTCCATTCGGCGTCCGTGATGGGCGCGCTCGGCCGCCACTCCTTGACGACAGGAGCTGGCGCCGCAGCCGCGGGTGACGCCTCGGCGTCTGGTGCACCGGTGGCGGGTGCGGAAGAGGATTCAGGGTCAGTCATCGTGGGCGATGGGGCAATGACAAACGGTCTGGTGCAGTCCACCGTGGAGTGGGTATTTTAAACCTATAGTTACGCGGCTGGCCATGTATCAAATATAAGGAAACTGGGCATGTAGGTGGCAACTCGGCCAAAATCGAACTACACGGTCTGCCGTGTAACTAACCGGTTTAAAATCGTAGATACGTGGCTGACCATGTATGCTACGTTGTTTCGCAGAACACCACGACAAACACCGAACCATCTCAATCGGTACATGGCCATCCACGGATCGTATCTGACCACCAACGGCGATCACCCGGTTCCTCGACGCCATTCCGTCAAATGCTAGCACAGCAACGCAAGCGGAAGGCATCGGATGAACTGCCGCGACAGGATCGACCCCGTGTAGATGGCAGCCTCGCAGCGGTTCCTGTGTCCCCGTGGCGCCACCCCGAAACGTGCACACATGCGATTTTCAAACAGTACAACCTCGCCATCGGGCAGGTGATGTCACGCGCGGCACGGATGGTGCTCCTCGCCACGACCACGTCGCATCCGCGCTGGTCGCACTCGGTGGAACACGTCGCGACGAGCGAACTGAAGGGCGTGATCCGCGCCGATGCATATCGGTTGTACGGCGGCATGAGCGACGAACTGATGGCATGTGGCTGGACCGTGTGCCGCTGGTGTGAGGCGGAGATCTCGTCGCTTCGGCAGGAGGCGTGGCACTTTCTCAAGCGCCGCTTTCTTCTGAGAGGGAACAAGTACCTGACGTCCGTTGCCGCGTTAAACGGGAATCTACGGGCAGGCGATCTTTGGCGCGAGGACACGCCAGCCCCCGGCGACATTGACCGCCTTCTCGATCTCGTATACGAACACTATCGCAGCCGGATCGACGCCGTGGAAAAGGAGTACATTGACGCCGCTGCCGCTCGCCTGCCCGTCGAGCGCATCCCCGAGCGCGTGCTCCAGTACGCAGGTCTGATCCACCAGACAAAACCAGTCGCAGAAGAGTAAAATCATGTCATTTATCCGAATGCCCAAGCGCAAACGCAGGGTGTACGACGAACGGCTGCGTCGGCGCCGGATCAGGAGACTCAACGCCACGTGCGACCACACAGCAGTGCACTTCTACGATCTTCTCGCGATGGCGCTGCTGGGCGAGATCGCGCGTCTGGTGATCATGGCGACGGGGACGGCGTTTCCACGATGGTCGGAAGCTGTCAGGCGCGTCGCACAGCAGGAGCTGGAAGGCGATTTGGGGCCAGCGGTGGCCGAGCTGTACCGTGGCATGTTCTCCAACAGGTTGCTCCGGAAAGGCCGATTATGCTCCGACTGCCGGGACCGTCTTCATTCGCTTGCCACGAGCGTTCGCGACGAGATCAACGCAGCGTTCGCGCTGCAATGGAATGATGAGAACGAGAACACCCTGGTGGACATGGCGAGGTGTGGCATAGACTGGACGGCGACCGAATTTGTCAAGCTGAAGTGGAATGGCCAGAGTCCAGGCTTACCGCCTGAGAGTATGCCACTGCACACACAACTGGTACTGCTGCACGACAGATACAAGGAGAAAATACGCGAGGCGGAGCGCGCATACGTCGATACAATCGCGGAGTGTCTACCGGTGGCAGATATTCCAGAGCTGGTGGCCCGATACGCAGGCATTTCCGCTCCAACGCATACCGTGCTATGCGAAAACGATCACCCGTAAAATAAACGAGGTCATCCACGCTCTACTAACTGAATACAATCTGTACTCGCACAATTGCAGTTGCGTTGGCCGAAGTAGGAAGATCGGGGTACATCAGCAGGCGGCGAAACGCAGGGCCAGGCACAACCAGGCTGCGGGTGACGTCCACGGGGTGGCCCGCCTTCATGCGCTGCACACGCCCGCGGTAGAAGAACTCCTCGGCCGCATCGCCGCCGCCCTTAGTGCGCAACGTGCAGTACACATCGGGCAGCGCCGGGTCGTCGCTGATGCCGGCGACGGTCACGGCAAACACCTCGCAGCGAACATCGAACTTGACAAACGCATAGTAGGGTTCGTCGTTGTAGAGCAGCACCGAAGTCCACGAGCCGCCGTCGCCCGTGCCAATCAGATGGTGCGGCATCACTTTCAGGTGCAGGTTTCCGCTCGGTCGGCAGGGAATGACGGGGGCGTGGCGCTGCAGGAGGTGCTGCGCCCGATCGGCGTGTGGCACGAGGTCGTCGCAGCCGCGCCGTTCGCTGGCATCGCGCAGTGGGCACGCCACGAGACGGCGCGGACACACGTGGTTCGCCAGCTGCGCCTCTGTCAGCGGGACGTGGCACGCCGTGCAGCCAGTGAGGTGCGGGCAGACCGTCTGGTGGTCCGCCATTTCCCTGGCTAGACACACGTGGTTGCACCCGGTAAAGTTGCACGGGACCACCATATCCGTGTCGCGCGCCTCCTCGAGCACGCGGTTGCGTACGGTGATTTTGCCCTTGGACAGGCGGCATGTCGGGCACGTGCCCTTCACTTTTGGCTGGCATTTGTCGCAGAGCTGGTGACCATTGTCGCACTGGTAGATCGGACCCAGCATGAGTTCAAAGCACACGGTGCAACAAAGGCGGTCGTAATCGCGCTCTTCGCGTGTGCGTTTTCGATTGAGTTCAGGAACAGTAGAAGAAGGAACCGGTGTTCCAGTTTCAATGAGCGGAGGGGTTGCAACTACTTCTGTCATTCGCGGCGTTTGAGAAAGTGAGGAATGATGTTGCACGATACAGTGTATTTACATGCCAACTCACATAAACCGGGTGCCGCACTCGCCGCAAAACACACCCGCGCCTCTTCTGAAACCACACTGTTGACAGAACTTCTTCCCGGGTTCGACGGGCTGTTGTGTGATCACCCCCATGGGTGCAAACTGTGGAACGGATGCCGTTTGTTGTCGAGTGACCATCCCCGCGGGTGTGAATTGCGGGACAAGTCCGGTCTGTTGCTGTTGCTGGTGTTGGTAGCCACCCCCGCCATAGATAGGTTGTCCAACGACCACCGTCGTGCCGGCAGCAGGGGGCGGTGCAAAGTAGGCGGGCGCTGTGCCCTGTGCGGGCGGCTGGCCAGCAGCTGTTGCCGGTCTCGGAAGGGCATTAGCGATGCGCTCGTAATTGGCACAGAGCAGCAGGACGTCGCGGATGGCGGGTCGCTGGCGTGCATCGGCCATGGTGCACCGTTCGATGAGGTTGCTGAGGATCGGCGGGCACACGTTGTCGGGCAGGCGCGGCGGGCGCATACCCGCCATGACATTGGTGGCCACCACGGCCGGCTCGATGCCAGCCCACGGGATATCGTGCAAGAACAGCTCGTACATAAACATGCCAAACATGTAAACGTCGGACGCGGTGCTGTACACGCGGTGCTTGATCGATTCGGGCGCCATCCACTGGACCGGCCCGACATTGGACTTTGTGGTTCCATAGTCCGCGGTCAGCTGCCGCGCTAGCCCATAGTCGGCCAGTACGTACGTGCCGTTGGGACGAATCAAGACGTTGCGGCACGCGACGTCCCGGTGGACGATCTTCTTCGCATGCATGTGCGACATTGCAGCGGCGACGCTCGTCAGGACTTGAACCTTGTCGCGCGTGGACTGGAGGTTGATGCCGCGGACGCTCGCGACACAGCGTTCGGTGACGAGCACGATGTCGGTGCCGTCGATGTGTGTTCCGTAGACGTGGATACAGTTCGGGTGCGAGATGGACTGCGTGATGGCGACCTCGGCTTCCACAGCCTCCCGTTCGGCTTGCGTGCCCGCGCGCAGGTACTTGAGCGCCACCGGGACATCGCCGGGCGAAAGGGTGCCTTGGTACACGCGCGAGTGTTCGTCGATGGCCTGTCCCTTGGTGATGGTCCGCTGCTGCAGGTCGCCCGGTGCGGGTACTGCGGCAGGGGTGGGAGCTTGTGCCGGGGTGGTCATGGTCGTGGCTTCAGGTGCGGACGCCATGATGGTGGTGGTGCAGTGGGCAGTGGTGGAGGTCGACCGAATGAGCGAGTGCCCATGCCTCGTGTGTGATGCAGGGCATCCTGAGAATTCTGAGAATCCTCAAACTCTCAGAATTCTGAGGTTCAGATCAGAAGCCCTTCCATGGATCTTTTAAAATTTACTAGATACAGGGCTGCCCACGTATCCTTCGGACGTTGACACATTTGCACATCGCCTCATTCGGTCACCTCCCCGAGATACGTGGCCAGACCGGCATCTCCGAAATACATACCAGGCTGACCACGTATCGCCGAACAGACTCACATCTGCACATGACTCCATTTTGGTCACCCATCGAGTTACGTGGTCAGACCGGTATCTCCGGGATAGATACCAGGCTGGCCATGTATCGTGAGTAGGAAACACCTTTTCCCACCACCCTATCTTGGTCGCCCATCGAGTTACGTGGTCAGACCGGTATCTCCGAAATAGATACCAGGCTGACCATGTATCGTGAGTAGGAAACACTTTTGCCCACCGCCCCATTTCGGTCGCCCGTCGGGTTACGTGGCCAGTCCGGTATCTCCAAAATAGATACCAGGCTGGCCACGTATCACAAAACAAACACACCTTTTCCAACCACCCCATTTCGGTCATCCTTTGTGTTACGTGGCCAGACCGGTATCTCCGAAATAGATACCAGGCTGGCCATGTGTAGCCGAACAATGCACATTCACACCACACGCCATTGTCCCCGACCCGAAGGTACGTGGCCAACCGCGTATCTACGGCACGGACACGTCACACGTGGTGAACGCACGTCCGCAGATCCTCGAACCCCCATGGAGGAGGAACCGAAGGACGGAAAGGTGGAAGACGAAGAAACCATGGAGGATGCGGTGCTCGACACTGACCCCACGCTCGTTGAAGAAACGTCCCTCTTCCCACGTCTTGTGGCGGGTGGACTCTCGCCTCCCGCATCCACCCTCCATGAATTGCCGTTCATCGAGCTCATCGGCGGCCAGGCAGACACACGGAGTATCACTGCCAATGTGTTTGGGAAAGAGTACGCCGAAGACGTTAACGAGAAGGCAAAGCCACAGGCCATGGCGCGATTTGTACGCGCGTCGTTTGTCTGCGGCTGCAACAATGACGTGCACCTGATCGATTCGTTCGAAACGTCCGTGCCACCATACATCATTGCCAGCTTTTTCGAAGCGAACGGCGTGGTGGGGATCCAGCGCAATGCGCCCGATCGGGCCAAATACCTGTCGAACATCACGCGCTGCCTGTTCTCTGAGGCTGTGGACGATTCATGGGGCGCGTGGGACGGCAAGCCGCGTACAGCACACCACCCGACGGAGAACCTCCATCTTACTCTGACGTCTGCGCACCGCCGCGACCTGTGGCCGCTGCACTTTCCCGTAATGCGGCCCGGTCATCCGAGCGCGGTGCTCGTAGACCGCGTTCTATCAAACACTGCGCACTGCATGCTCGAGTGTCGCCTCGAAGGTGTACTGTTCATCGAGCCCGGGTGCATGACCTACGGCCCGTGGCGCCGTGCTGCGCCGCAGCTGTTCTCCATTGATCCCGAGACTGGATACGAATCGCCCATCGGCAACATCCCGTGCTACCATGTTGTTGTGTTCACGGTCCTCAGCGCGTGTAATCTCGAGTTTGTCGGCGTGTCGTTCGTACAGACCGTGCGTGCGATCAACGAGCAAAAGCAATGCTACATCTCGGGCCAGAACATGCAGCCGGGTGACATGATTGTGATGGACGGGCGGACGGTCTACCGCACGACGCCCAACACGAGCGACACGCCGTGCCGCATCGTCTATTCGATCTACGCGCCCGCGTGGCTCAGCGCGAGCGTGTTGCACTGAGAATGAAATGTTGTATTCACGGTACTACTGGTTCGCGTACTTGAAGTGCGAGCCGCACGGGAGGGACATGGCGACGTAGGTGAACCAGAGCTCAACAAACAGGATGCACAGCGACCAACCGAGAGCGTACCACCGGTAACCGTCGTACTTGAAGGCCAGGTAGAGTGTGGTGAGAGCGTAGAGGAACGGGACCACGAGGAGGGCGCTGGCGTAGGCGATCGGCGATTGCATGGTGATGGGCAGGAGCAGGATTACCCAGAACGCAGCGATGATGACGTACACGATCTCGTAAAACCGGTATTTCGCAGCCGTCTTGTCTTCACTCGCGTCGCTGATACTATCCCGGTGCGCCCCCTCGGTCATCATGCGCCTCAGGTAAGTTTGGGTGATGAGGGTTACGATGCCCAGAACGACAACGTAGATCCAGATGCCGAGGTCCCATGCCGTGTCGGTGTTAAAGTAGGCGTAGAAATCGTGCAGAAAGGCATTGTCGCCCTTGTCGGTGAAAGGGTCGTTTTGGCGCACCCTGAGCAGGAATGTGCAAGCGACGGTGGTGAGTATGACGCCTGCGGTAACGAACAGCCATGTCGTTGCCACTCGGACCTTCCACCCGAAATCCCTTTCTTTCGTCGCAGATGAATCGCCGGCATCGTCGCCTGAGACGCCCTCTCCGATGTCCTGGACCAGACCGATTGCTTCGTCCGTACTCGTCCCGTTCCCGGCCGGGGCCACGGCTCGTGCCGCGAAACAACACATGGCCACGGGGAACCGGATAATGTTGAACAAGAGGGCGAATAGGTTGAGTCGGATGGCCAGCTTTACGACATCGGCGAGCGTGGCAAACATGATGAAGATCATGCCGATCGAAAGAACAGTGGTGAACGTGGTGTCTCTGAGTTTCGATGTGGAGTCGCACTGGCAATCGTACGTTCCCGCATCACACGACAGTGGCACGGTGACATCTTCGAGCAGGACGTACGTTGCGGTGCCGCACGTAGCCGCCAGCTTGATCGTAGAGTCGGTCATCTCCGTCCCAACCAGACTGCGTGCGCACGGCGCCGCGACGTTGGTCGCCAGCGCGAGATCTCCATTCGCCTTCGTCTTTGCTGCCGCATGGATACAGGCGGCAATGCGGCGCGAGCCAATGGGTGCGGCATAGGGCGCGGTGGTCTGGTCGAACGCGAGCGAAAACGTGTCGGTGGTGGTGAGCAGGAATCCCGATGCCGCGCGCCACGCGGTGGTGTCGATGCATCCCACGGTGGCGGCAGCAAGTTCGGCCGGCGTCAGCGGCTGAACCGTGGCGGACCCGGACCCCGAAGCCACTGCCAGCGTTACTGCCACTCCACCGGCGGCACGTGCGCCGACAATCACGGTCGCCGGCGTGGTGGCGTTGACAGAGACTGCGATCGGGGCTGCGGTGATCACGCCCGGCGGAGGGGGCACGGCTGCAGTAGGTGCGGCAGTGGGTGCGGCGCTCGGCGAAGAGGTGCCATTGACACACACCGCCGCCGCTGGACCAGAGCCGTACCCTTCTGGACACTTGGTACACACGCTCGACCCTGCCGCCGATGCAAAGCTACCGGCCTGACAGGCGTAGCACGCGATCGTGGCTGTTGAAGGGGCGATGTATCCAGCGGCACATGCCGTGCACGCGGATACGCCACCGCCCGCCGAGAAGTGGCCGACATCACAGGCGGCGCACGTCGATCCGCTGGTGGCGTATTGGCCGGCGGGGCACGCCGTGCACTGGTAATCCTGGCCCGCGTTTGAAGTGCCATTGGAACACGTCGCGCAGACCGTGGCACCCGTTCGGTTGGAGTAGGTGCCGGCCGCGCAGTTGGTGCAGCCGGTGCTGACGGCTGCGGATGCAAACCTTCCCACGCTGCAGTTGTTGCAGTACGACTGTCCGAGCGAGTTCTGATCCGTGTACGTGCCGGGGGTACAGTTGACGCAGTTGCCACCGCCGAGCGTAGCCTGGCCGGGCGCACACGACCCCATGGCCATGGCGGCCGGCGCAGCGAGAATGATGAAACAAACGAAGACGTGGAGCGGAGCCATCGCTCGACACAACAAGCCGAGTTGTCGCGAGTGGAACGGACGACTATGCCACATACAACACACCGAGTGCTTCTTCTTTTTATGTGACAAATGTATCGGTGGACACTCGGAAGCGCTGGCCGCAGGTCCGTTCTCCCGTAGCCAGCGTGGTCAGTAGTAGCGCCGCGAGATAAAATAGTGGGGGGATCACGCGTAGTAGATCTTTGCGCGCTTTGCCGTGAAGGAACGCGTGTGCGATTCCAGCGCTGAAACAGCACGCCATCGCGGCGACGTAGAGGCGCGGATCGTCACGGCGCGCATCGGCGCCCAGAAGCCCAAGGAGCGCAGATTGAGACATAAAGAAAAACAGACCTGGCATGCCCGACGCTAGACGCTGTTCACCCTCTACGGGCGGAATGATATCCTCGTCGTCCTCGGGTGGGCTCATCATCGCGCATGACGTGAACGCCAGCGCCAGAATACCCAGTACACACGTTACGAACGTGCCCATGACGACCACCGATTCGTGTGTCGCCCCATTCATGTCGCGCATGGTAATCTCAGCCATCACCATCGCAAGGAGACCGAACCCGCCGCCGACGATGGGCAGTACGTGAGCACACGTGGGCTGCTCCACGACGTACAGCCGGATGGACGCGAAGAAGCCCATGGCCGCACACATTGCACCTCCGCCCATCCACGTCCAGAACAGCGCGCTGTCCTCAAACGTTGTCTCGCTCTGGCAGTCACAGCCGAACCGCCCCGACGGGCAGTACCGATCGGCGCCGCGCGGTTCCATCGCTACCATGACTAGCCAATCGGTTGGTAGATACGGAGTCGAAGAACCGACCGCGCGTGGATTGTACACGGGCGCCCAGACGGTTGTATCGGTGGTCACTTGTGTAACATCGGCCACCACAATCCCTTCGCATCCGTACGGCAACATCATCCATGCGCCATTGATACAGGCGGCCAGTGCCCGGTTCGTCGTCCGCCACGGCAGAGCCGTTAGAGACAGATTGAGCGTGGCGAACGCCGCACTGCCATTGAGTGCTTTGATGCGAAATCCAGCCACGAGCACCCAATCGGTGGGCGGTGGGCTGCACGCGGCAGCGAATCCGATCGTGATGGAAGAGACCGCCGCCGTTAATCCGATGGTCGAGTCGGCGAACACGGTCGCCATTGTTAATTCATAGGTCCGCGTACCGTTGGCGTACGCCGTGTCTAGACGCACGATCGCGGGCGGTGGCATCGTCACGAGAGTAGCCGAAGACACCTCTTGCTGTGCAGAGGCGACAACGAAAAGAGCAGCCAGTAAAACGAGACACGGCATTTTGGAAAAGTGACAGAATGTTTACGTAAGAAACTCACTCGTTAGCGGGTTCGGGCGCCGCCGCGGGCGCAGGCGCGGGCACAGCGGGGGCTGGAGCAGGAGCGGGAGCGGCAACGGGCACAGCGGGCGGTGGCGGCACCCCTGCGGCGAGGTTTTCGGCGATGCACAAGTTGATCTGCTGTTCGATGCCGTCGGCCGCGGGAGGCGCCTCGAGCAGCTCGAGGGAAAAGGCGGCCGAGTGGGTCTCGACGCCGCCGGCGGAGCGCACATAACGGAACTGGCGCCACACGCTTTGGTGCAGCACCATGCCGTGGGCGCTCTCCACCGAGTGAGGCGAGTCGACGAGCAGCGCCGGCCCGACGTACTCGGTCTTGCGCGCGCCGGTCTCGCTGGCGCACGACGTGCCGATGCGGTAGTAGAGCGGCTCGTTCGAGAGCAGGCGGATGGACGCAAAGAACGTGTCGCCGCCGCGGCGTGGGTTCTGGTAGACCGCGCGGAACACCACAGCGTGCTTCTTGTCGGCGGTCTGGAAGAAGTGCGTCCACTTGCCGCCCGCCGACAGCTGTTCGGTCGCCACCGGGAAGCCGAACTTGAGCACCTTGCCCAGCTCGATCGGGCGGAGCACCGAGCCGTGCACTTCCGCCATGTGCTGCACCAGGTCGGCGGCGTTGAGCACCGCCTCGCACGCGCGCCGCGACTGCATCAGCTTGAGCGGGCAGCGCACGGCGCGGAACTTGCACGCGCCCGAGTGCGTGTACATGTCGGCGGGCGCGCCGCGGAAGGAGCAGCCGGCACGCGAGAAGCGACACACCATGGTGTTGCGCTCGCAGCTCGCGTCATGGCGGCGCCACGCGTCGATGCCTCTGGAGCGGTGCTTGCACTCGGCGCCCGCGCACGGCAGCGACACGAGCTCGCGCAGCTGCTCCAGCACCAGGCAGCGCCCGCCGAGGTCGGGCAGGCGGCACATGTGGCAGGTCTTCATGCGCGGCTTGCAGGCGCTGCACACCGCGTGCCCACGCGGGCACTGAAAGATCTCGCCGACCATCAACTCGTTGCAGATGGGGCAGTGCAGCCTAGACAAGATCTCGGCTTCCGCCGTGTCCACGGCCGGCTCGGCGGCGGCAGGGGCAGCCGCAGCAGCAGGAGCAGCAGCGGCGGAAGGGGAGGCGGGTGCTTCAGAGCGGATGCGCTTGGGTGCATTCTCCATGGTGGTTTGGCTTGGCTTGGCTTGAGGAAGCTTGGCTGGGCGCTTGAGTTTGTGTCTCTGGTCTTGGGCTGCGCTGGGCCTGTTTCTGGGCCCGGGCAGACCTTCTCCAAAACTTTGGATCTCTTAAAAATCAGGCTGGATTTTAAGAGGTTTGCCCAGTCAGGAAGGCCTGCCAAAGGTTTGCCAGGGCTTCTGGCCAGCCAGCGGACTGGACGGGTGGTCTCGAGAGGTCCTCATTCTGCCAAGCGCCACCCACCAGCAAACGACCTCCAGGTGCAGCGCCACAGCCTGGCTCTCTAACCCCATGCACCACTACCAGCCATGGCCGCCATTGCGCCTCCCGTCTACTCCATGACGACTGGCACCGCCTTCCAGCCGCTCGTTGCGCTGCTGCCCTCCAGCACGCGCAGCCCGATGGAAGAGATCAAGGTCACCGGACGCATGCTGACCGAGCGCATCCGCACCGACCCGAAAACCGCGCTCGGCGGCTTCCTCATGCTGCTCAACCGCCACGAGATGCGCGAGATCTACCTCACGTGCTGCTCGCTGTACCGCCGCGACCCGGCCACCCTGCTACGCGTGCGCGCCTCCCAGGAAGCAAGCGACTGCGAGAACAAGCCGCTCACCACGTGCCCGTACGGCTACATGGCCCCACTGGCCAAGTTCTACCTGTCCATCGTCGCCCGCGCCGAAGAGTGCGTGAAGGTCATCGAGAGTGTGGCGCGTGACGCCTTCCCTGGCGGGCCAGACTCCTACTTCACCAACTCCATTGCCCTGTTGCGATGCAGTCTGCACCGGGGCGGCACCGGCGCGTGCGAGTGCGGCGTGTGCTACTTTGCCTTTCGGTGCGACACGCCGTCGGCGGACGGCGCGGCGGTCGGCCACCCGTTGCTCTGCCTCTACTGCGCCGACGAGGTGGCGGTGATCTGCGACCGCGTGCACCAGTTCGGCATCGACACGGAGGAGGAGAGGGATTACTTCCTCGACCGTGCCGGTGCCATTCCCAGACTTCGCGACGGCGAGACGTGCTGCTCTATTTCGGACGCCGTGGTTGGGCGAGCCAAGGCCATCGTCGAGCGCTACTACACGCTCAGGGACGACGTTGCGCTGCTCTGCGACGGCGCGGAGCAACCGCCGCAGCAAATGCTCACCATGAGCGCCGAAGCCGCGCGGTTCATCCGCGACGCGGACGCGATGTACCGTGAGCACTTTCAGAAGTGGGTCCATGCTTTCGATGGCGTGCAATGCGCGGATTGCCTGGATAAGTACGAGATCTTCCAAGAGTGGTTCGACGAGCAGTACCCGTGCACGCCGCGCGCGCCCACCGACCCGCGCTACTGCCGCTGTGCTGTCTGCCTGTTCACGCGCCCGATCGACGACGTGACCAGGGCGATCAAGGAGCACTACCGCGTGGCGAACACGCCGCTGTACGACGACAAGAAGCTCCAGCTCGCGGAACAGCCGCCGGCATACGACGACCTCGCGCGCATCTATGGCTACGCGCCCGGCTCCGACGAGTACGTGTCGGTCAACCAGCACTTTGGCAGTTTCGAAACGCATGCGCATCGCATGGCCCTCTCGGAGGTCGTGCTCGTCCGGCCGCGCCTCGACCACATGCCAACCATCGTCTACGAGGAGCCCGAGGCCAAGCGCGCGCGGATCGGCGAACCGATCTTTGATCGCGACATACCCGTGATTGAGGTGGCGGACGTGCCCGTTGTTCCGCCTCCACCACGCGTTGCCGTCGCCGTCGCAGGTTCGCCCGATGACGCGGATGCAGCCGCCGACGCCGTCGCCGCTCTCGCAACCGACGAAGTCATGTCCGAGAGGGATTAACAGTAAAAGGAACGACGTCTTCCCTCGCACACACTGCTTTCCTTGCGTGGCGCCAAAGAGGATTGGATCCGGCAACGACTGCACACGCGCTCCCGCCCGTGTTGCCTCCGTTCGTTCTACCCGTCCATCCATCCGTCCTTCCATCCTTCCATCCATCCATCCGTCCTTCCGTCTGTCTGTCGCAGAGGGGTTACAGCCGCGCGAACAGGGCTTCGTGAAAATGGCGTCAACGGTGATTTTAAGAGATTATGGCCTTTTAGCTTCCGTTTTAAACCACAAGTCCGCGAAGGTCTGCCCACGCACTCTGTTCGCAATCCCTGGCCCAGACACTTTCACAATCTTCCAAAACCCAGGCTGGCCAGACATCCAAAACACAGAGGAAACCCTTCCACCCACACCATGGGTAAACCACCCGCTCTGGCACGCGCGCGCCGCCATGCTCACGGTAATGTCTGTTCAGCCGAAGATCTCTCCATGTCCGCGCCCCTGTTCCCTGCGCTCCTGACTGCTGCCGCCGCTGCTGCCGCTTCCGACGTACGCCTGCCACAGCCGCCGCCACCGTCCTCCGCTCCACCGGCCGCCTTCGACTTCCCCATCCCGGCACCGGCGTTCCGGCTTCCGCGCCTCGTGCCGCGCACGCTGTCTGTTCCTGCACCAGAGTCAAAGCGTCGGGTTGAAGAAAAGAAGGGCGAAGTCAAGCAGACTGCGCCTCTGCCACTTGATGATGGAGCGTCGCCTTCAAAGTCCACCAAGCGCAAGCAGCAATCCGACCCCGTTGCGCATGCCGAACCCGCGCCCAGCGCGGGCTCTCGGCCGGCGAAACGCAAGAAGGCGCCCATTGCCGTCGAGCCTGCTGTCACCCGATCGGGAGTGGCGTCCGTGGCGGCGGCCCTGCAGTCTCTATCGCGTCCGTTGCCACACCCTGCTCCAGCCGCAGCTCCGGCTCCGACTCCGGCTCCGGCTCCGGTGCCTGGTCCAGTGCGACAGCCACGCGCTGCACCCGAGCCACTGCCCCAGCCACCCGCGATTCTTCGCAACCGCGAGGAGGAGGAAAGGAAGGACGGCGACCCGGATGACCGTCGTGCCCGGTCGGATGTCGGCACGCTGCGCAGCAGGGCGCGCGCCAACCGGGCCTCGCAGCCCAGCGCGCGCGGCAAGAAGAAGGCCGATCTGGTCGCCGAGCACGGCGCCGAATCCGACGCGCTGCTTAACCTGCCCGTCACGTTTGACCACCTGTACAAGCGCCACACCGGCACCAAGCCGGCCAAGGGCAAGGGCGACAGTCGCGGCCCGTCGTCGGTCAGTGCGCTCAAGGCGGCGCGGTACCGCTTCGTGCTGTTGCAGACGGCGACCCCGTACGCGCTTACCACCGGCGCCGGCTGGAACATCCACCTGCTGGCGCGCGGCACCGCCAAGTGGCCCGCGCCTTTTGTCGCCGACCCGTCGAGCTTCACGCTGCTGCCGTGGGGCGAGGGCCCCTTCTCCGCCGACGAGCTGGTGTCGGCCACGCTCTACTTGCGCCGGCACAACATCCGGCCACGTGCCACGTACGAGGGGTTCGCCGACACCGAGGCGTGGGCGTACAGCGAAGTGCTGTCGTCGTCGCCCGAAGCGTGGGTTTACGATTTGATCGCCCAGTACGACCACGCGTCCACCGCGTCCATCGGCGGCGCCGTCGTCGACCGCGAGTTCGCGCTGTTCCAGGACTTTGCCGCCGTCCTGTGCCGCGCGCTGCGCGAGCGCTACAGCCCGAAGCGCCGCGCGAAAGGCTGCTGCTCGGCCGCCATCACCGCCGACTGTGGCATGGTGTCCGCCTGCATGGACGAGTGCCTCAAGTGCTTCGCGTCGCTGACCTACGCCGTCAACGCCGCGATGGCCGTTTACTATTTGGCGCGCTGCCGGTTCGACATGGCCGACCCGCACAATCCGATCGGCGAAGCGATCACGCCCTTCTCGTTTGCGCTGCACACGATCTACGAGATGGTGCGCATCGAGTGGCCCAAGGCCGCCCACTCGCAGTTCGAGCACTGGTGCGGCGCCGTTGCGCTGCACGCCATTGCGCGGATGCTGCCCAACATGAGCACCTCCGTCCGCGAGGGCATGCTCCAGAGCGCACGGCTCGGCAGCAACGAGATTGGCCTGGCGCGCTTCAACGTCCAGGCGGCGCAACTGCAGCCGTTCGACGCGCCCGAGTTTGAGCTTCCACTGCCGGTCGACGGCGACGACCGCGAAGACAATGACGCGTTGCACATCCCAACCGCCGACGAAACGCTCGAGATGTGGGCGCGGGCCAGTAACGCGTAGAGAATACACCAACCATCTTTTTGTTTTTAATGAGACACAATCTCAAGATCCTCGCAATGGAGTCACCTTCTGGCGTCGTCGAATGGCATACACCGCATACACACCCCGACATCACGCACGAATATACGGGTGCCGTCAATGCATCCATCTTTCTCTCGGGGCCCATGACCGCGTGGCGCCGCGAGGTGGTCGGCAAGCTTAAGCCGGCGCCGGCGACCAGAGTTGTGGTGTACGATCCGACCAACCGCGATTGGGACGCTACGTGGAAGTTTGGCAACCCGGCTTACATGAAGCAGATCGAATGGGAGCGCGCCGCTATGCGCGAGTCCACGTATGTACTGGTCTATCTTCCCAAAGACACTCCTGCTCCCACCACGCACATGGAAATGGCATTGGCGGCTGCGTTTGGCAGGGACGTCGTGGTGGTGGTGGAGGACGGCGCTCCGAACGGAGACTACGTGCGAGCTCGGTTTGCACGGATGTGCACGTTCGTTGCCTCGATCCAGGACGCGATTGCATGTCTCAACGGCGCGGGTGAGTGCGAACCGCTATAAAAGGCAGGAATTTACTTCTGACATTTCGCATTGGCATCCGCCAGATGGACGTGAATGGACAGAACGGGAAGGGAAGGGATGACGATGTGGATGCATGATGTGGCGGCGTCGATGCGCGCCATTGCGTACTGGCTCTTGTGGCGACGATTGACTCGGGGCGCGTAGCGGTTGGCGACGCGCGCACAGCACCGCCAGAGCACGTCACGTGTGGAACTTTCGCGCTCGGACTCGCTTAGACGCGCCGCGCGCTCGATCATGACGGCGAACTCGTGGCAACGCAGCACGACGCCGTCCTGCAGGATGCACTCCACGCGTAGCTCGCCGGCGTAGACGTCGCAGCGCCCGTCGGGCGTCTCGTGCAGCGTGGTGTATCCGAGTGTCGGTTTGCAAGTCAGCGCGCCCGGCGCCAGCAGCTCGCACTCCTCCACCAAGTCCACCAGCATGAACTGCTCGCGGATGTCGCAGTTGGACACGGACGCAGTCGACGTGCGCTGCAGCAGATCTTCACGAAGTTGCACCATGTGAGCCGGTTCCATTTTTGCTTTGAGAGACGACGGAAGACTGAGGGTTTGGCGAGTGATGAATACTCGAACCTTAGACAAAAACCAACGCGGTTTGGCAGCCCTTCCGACGGTGCCAGCCCTGCCACGTAAACCTGTGGTTGCTCGAGCCACGTCAACCACCGGAAGGCCTGCTGCCCCTCAGCCGAAGCAGCCAAAGATCGCGGCACGCGCTGCCGCCCCGCCACCGCCGCCGCCGCCGCCGCCACCAGCTCTGCTTCTCAACGTGAGCACCATGGCTGCTGGTCTATATCTGGGCGCCGAGGCACAACCCTCTGACTCTGAACGCCCGCGCGAGTCTGACCCGCGTCGCGCCCCTGTAACCCAGCGACGTTCGTCGAATGTACTCTCTCTACTCGAGAAAAGCACGGATCAACGTGAACAACTACAGCCCACACTGCCCCCAGCGACAAAAGCTGACCCGTTTGCAGTCAAGAATCTGAGACCCGTAGACAAGAAAAGGGAGAAGAGAGAAAAAGAAAGGGAGCAAGACAGCGGTTTCTTTATGTCAACCTGAGAGTTTGTTCATCGTGCCGCATGGTACGAGTGATCCCGTGTAGATCAGCGCCGAGAGGGCAACGATAATACAGAGATACCACATGGCGCGGTACACGTGATAGTCTTGTACCTCGCGCAAGTACGTAAACGAGAGGAGGGCGTACAGCGTGGGCACGAGCAGTAGGAGCGCGAGGCCGGGTTCGGGCGATCCGAGTGGGATGAGTGACATGGGCAGAAGCCACAGGTCCACGAGCACAATGAAGATGATCTCGTTTCGTAGTCCAGCGTAATCAAGCGACGCCGAGTCCCATCGTTTTCCGCCGCGCCCGAAATTACATCGCAGCCAGGTAGCGACCACCGCCAGGGCAATGGTGTACATCCACAACGATGTCTCGGATAGCTGCGCCAGCGCACGCAGGAACGCGCCGTCGCTGGGCAGCGTCTGTGGGTCCGCGGGCTCGTCCGCTCCCGCCAACAGGCGGTACGCAGCCGCGGTGGCGAGTAGACCACCGACGCACGCAACAGCAGCAAGCAAGACGTTCGAGGCACGCGTGACCTTTTCCAGCGTGCTTGCGGGCGGATCTTCCCCGTTGCGTATCACCGTGGCGGGTGGGATGTACGGACGGCCTGCATCGCGTCGCAGCTGGAGCCACACCTCGTTAAGCGGGATGGCGGCTGCCACGGCCGCACTGACAAGCGCTGACGCCATGATAATAGCGAGGCCACTGTAAAACAACTTGGACATTCGGCCCGTGCGTTTCGAAGACGAAGAGCCACACGCGCATCCGAATGTGCCATCAGGGCACGGGGTTCCAGCCGCCAGCACGATCACGTGGACAGTAGGTGCAGCGCTCGGTGCATCGGTCGGCGAGTCTGTCGGTTCGGACGTCGGGGGCAGTGTAGGCCACACACATCCAGACGCGCCGACCTGCGATGCCATACCCGCAGGGCACGGCGCGCATCCCGTGGATCCCGTGGTGTTGGCAAACGTGTTGGCAAAGCACGGCACGCAGCCCGCGGACGCACTGGACGCAGCAAACGTGCCCAGCGGACACGGGGAGCAAAACGACGCACTGCCCGCGCCACGCGTGAATGTTCCCGGCGGACATGCCGTACACGCCGCGTCTCCGTATGCAGCCGCGTACCCGATCGCACACGCGGAACAGTCGTTGTTGATCGGCATCGAGCCTGCCGGGCAAGTGTAGCACGCCGTTGCACCCGCCAGCGGAGCCACCGTCAGCGGTGCACATGCCGTACAGCTCGCGGAGCCCACGTCATTGATAAACGTGCCCGGAGCGCACGGTGCACAGACGCCCGTGTTGCTCGCGTTCGCAAACCGACCGGTGGCACACGTCATGCACACGCTGCCGCCGGGCACGTCGCGATACGTCCCCGGTGCACACGCGGCACACGTCGTGGATCGGAACGCGGACGCAAACCAGCCTGGAGCGCACTGGTCGCACGCCGAATGCCCGGCCGTGGCGGCAAACGTGCCGGGCGAGCACGCCGTGAGCACGCCGCTGTAGGAGAACCAGCCGGGCGGTACGGCTGTGCAGCCCGTTGAACCGGTGGTGGGCATCGTGCCCGGCGCACACGACAAGCAGGCCGTGGTTCCTGTTGCGTTCTGGAACTTGCCCGTCGAACAGGGCTGGCACTGCGACGTGGCAAAGAAGGGCGTCGCGTACCCAGCCGGGCACGGCGCGCACTGCGAATACCCAGTTCCGCCCGCCGTGTGAGTTCCCAGCGGACAATAGTCACAGTACGTCGCATTGCTCGTGTTCTTGTAGTAGCCCGCCTCGCACGCGGTACACGCCGTCTGCCCAAGCGTGGCTGCGTAGAAGCCAGGCACACAGCCCGGACAAACGGATAGACCAGTGCTGTTTCCGGCCGTTCCCAGCGGGCAGAGGCTGCACACGCCGGCTGCTCCAAAGTCGCCCGGTCCGCAAGGACCACACGTGCTCGCGTTGACGGGCGAGAGGCCCGGGCCACACACGCTGCACGCCGATGCACCGACTGCGGGTGTCACCGAACCAACGGCACATGACGTACATCCGAGGCTCGCATTGCCCACACTGAACGTTCCCAGCGGACAGGCAGCACACGCTCCAGTGGATGTCACGTAATGTCCGTCGCTGCAGTAGCCACAGGCCGCGAATCCGGTCCCCGAGACGTAGCCGCCCGGCGGACAGGAGGAGCACGAGGTTTGGCTGGCATTGGAGTACGTACCCGCGTCGCACCCGATGCACGTCGAGCCACCCGCATCAGGTTGGTAGTAACCGGCGGCGCACGCCGTGCAGTTCTGCGCGCCCGTGTGATCGCTGTAGGTTCCGGGACTGCAAAAGTCGCACTGGTACACCAGCGACCACGCCGGGATGCACGCGTCGCAGCGATAACTCGAAGAGCCGGCCGCGCACGGTGTGCATCCCGTCCCAGAAAACGAGCCGTACGACCCACTCGGACACGCCTTGCAGGTGCCAGATGAATAGTCAAAGTACTGGGTGTACTGTGGCGAACACGTGGTACACGCGGCAACGCTCGTGGAGCCGGCGACACTGTACGTTCGCACGGGGCATGCGGTACAGTTCAGTCCCGTGGCGCTGTAGGTGTCGGCAGGACACGCCGCGCAGTAGCCGCCCGTCACGTTCGGTCCGTACCCCAGCGAGCACGTGGTGTTGCACGCCGAATCACCGCCGCCCACCGTCGTCGTGTACCGCCCTGTTGGACACGCGGCGCATACTGAACTTCCGGACGCGTTGGCGTACGTTCCTGGGGCACAGGCTGTACAGTTGGTGGATTGAGTCCCCGAGTAGCGACCAGGGGAGCATGCCGCACACGTAGACGTGAGCAGGTTGGCATACGTTCCTGCAGCACACACGGTGCACGCCGAGGCTGCACCATGCGCCACGGTGCCGACCGCGCACGCCGTGCATACGGTAGCACCCGAAAAGTTGGCAAACGTCGCCGGAGCGCAGTCGGCGCAGATCGTTACGGGCTGCGGCATGCTCGAGTTGGCGAACGTGCCCGGGTCGCACAGCGCGCACGTGCTGGTGGTCGAGTCCGCCCACATGCCCGGCGGACAGTTGGCACGCACGGTGGTGATGATGGTGGCCAGCCCTGTCAGTACTAGCACTAGAAGCGGCATTTCGGAGGTATGAGTACCACGAATGAAATCGAGAGCCACATAATAAGCCAGGCAGACCAAGCAAAAGCAGACCTTCGCTCTTACGTTTATTTATTTGCACACCGGAAACTCCTCAGGTTCGGCGGCGGCGGCGGCGGCGGAAGCCGGTGCTTCAACCTTTGCGCGCCCGACCTCCGCAAACGGTGGGTCAGGTAGACCGGTCGGCGTCAAGTATTCCCTCAGTGCATGGTCTAACCACTCGGGGCATCCATTCTTCAGCGCGTCCATGAACCATCCGTCGACCTTATGAGCTCCGCGCCACCCGAGGCTCATGCGCACTTTGGCCACTTCGTCAAGGAATGTGGATCGCCGCTCCTGAGGCGCGACTGCAACGGCCTTTGCTGCACAAAGGCGGAGATGGAAGTCGATCGGGGTGTTTTGATAGTCCTCGAGCGTCAGGCGCATCCGCTCGTTGGCTGCCTTTGCCTCGTCCATCAACCGCTCGCGCTCTTTCTGTGCTTCAGCTTGGTCTATCCGCGGGCGCTTCTTTGCCTCTTGCTTCTTCGGTGGCATTTCGGAGGTATGAGTACCACGAATGAAATCGAGAGCCACATAATAAGCCAGGCAGACCAGGTAGCAGACCTTCCCACTGACCTTGATTTTAAGACATTTGCCAGCCTGTGGAAGGGTTGCTTGCTTGGCCGGCCACGGATCTACTTGCCTGGCCCTAGAGCGCTCACACTGCCAAAGACCCTCGCACAGTCCTCCGAAAACCCACCAGCCATGTCTGCCGACAAGGGAGCTCTGACCCGCAAGCGCACGTTCCCGGCGGCCATTGCCGTTGCCCTCCACCATGCGCTCGTCCCGCAAGCCGATGCCACGGGAGGCCATGACGACGACGGCAACGAGGTCATCCCGCGCACGCCTGATGTGCCGGCGACCCAGCCCGATGACGACTACGAGAGCCACCGTGCTGATGCGGCTCGTCGCGTGGCCCGCCGCCTGTTTGAGGACGACCCCGCCACCACCGACGAGGAAGTTGCCCGCGCCACGGCCAACCGCGTGCGCAACGTGTTCCATGCACTGCGCACCGCCATTCGCACGGCGATCCGCGCCCAGGAGAAGGCGCCCTCTGCCGACCCACGCCCGTCGACGCCCCCGCCGTCATCTGGGTCGCCTATACAACGCCCACGCCGTCCTCCACCGGTGGAGATCCCTGCCACCCCCAATCCGCCGCAGCACGCGATCGCCGATCGGGTCGCGCCCGGTGCACCGATCCGCATACGGTGCCGCATCCGCCCCGCCGGCCCGCGCGACTACCCGCCCATCGCCATGCACCCGCTGGCGCCACACACCTCGCCCGAACGCCCGCCGCGGCGCGTGACACCTCCGGACGCACCCGCCCGCCCACCGCGCCCCGACGGTGGTCCCATCAGCTACGAACCCGAGAGTATCAAGCTCGGCCTGGATCGTGCACACTTTGACGAACAACGCCTGCCGGCCAGCGAACCACACGAATGCACCACCTTTCTCCCACGTCGCGTTGTGCACCGTGCCCACGGGTTCCGCGTCCGACTCCGCCCCGGGAACGAAGAATCGGCATGGGTGCGGCTGGACGGGTGCAGGATGCTCGACACCGACGTGCGCCTGCATCTCAACTTTGCCACCAACGAGTTTTTCTTCGTCATGGGCGTGTTCCGCGGCACCGGAACGTTCTATGGCCCGTGCGCATGGGGCTTCGTGACGAACCCCGAGTCGGTGGAACTCACGCTTACCCGCGAGAGCGAGATCCAGATGACCGCCCGGTGGCCAGACGGTGACGGTGACACGCAGCTGCTGGAGCTGTACACGCGCTCCGTCCGCGTGCTGCACTTCACCAGCCAGATCGCCTGCCGCTATGGCTCCCTCTACTGCCACGCCACTCGATCCATCAATTTGATCCGCGGGCGCGTCGCCCTGTTTGACGCCTCGTGCTTCCCTCGGGATGCGGCACGCGTGGCCGTCGATCTGTTCACCGGCCACGGCATTACGCTCCAGGCGCCGTTTGGCCTGCGGATCCGGTTCTCCGTCATCGTAACCGCTCCTAGCGATGAACGGATCTGCATCGGACGCGATGGCATCAACAGCTCCGGCTACTCGATCGTCGGCGCCTAGCCCGCAGTCAGTCACACCATGACGCTGCGCGACTCTCGCGGCCACGAGTGGCGCGCGCTGCTGTCCGCGACGATTCGCGATGTCAAGCCTACCACCGACCGAGCCTACTCTGGCGTCTTCGAGGTTGATCCCGAGTCCGGCACGGTGTTCCGTTTCTTTGACAAGGCGAACCTGATGCCGCCGGCTATTCACCCGCTCGGTCAGATGGACTGGGTGTGAGATGCGATCTAAATACAGCGTATTCTCTTGTTATTCAATGTACAATGACGCGGCTTTGGCAGGGCATTGCGGCATGTTGTTGCTGGGCACGTGCAGATCGGCACACGAGAGTGCGGCACACTTTGCCAAGTTAACAACAGAGCCCAGCTCGCCGACTGTGGCTGGACACGCGCAGATCGACATGTGAGAGTGCGGTACGCTCTACTTTATCGAGTTAAAAGCAGAGTTTCGACACGATCAGCTCGGGCAGGCCCACGATGTCAAACACGCGCACGAGCTCGTTGGTCACGGTGCGCCTAGCGGCTGCGATCTCTGTGGTAAAATCTTCGGCAAACGCAGGAAGTTCCGCCTCGATCCACTCGCCGAGCTGTTCAAGCGAGTAGCTTTCCGAAGTGCCCCAGAAACTGTGGCGTGCGCAGTCGAACAGCGCGTAGAAATTGGGCTCCTCCTCGGTCGCCATGCGGCGAAGGCCGATTGGCCACGATTCAGCGTGCTCGGTGATCGAGGAGCGGCAGCAGTTGCACGTTTCGGCGAGGAGAGCGCGCGCATCGAGCTCGAGGGCGGTCACGTCCGCGAGGAACGGGCCGGCCAGCCATGACGTGAGTGCGGTGGCGAAGATCGGCGCGCCATGGGAGATAAGCAGTCTGGCGCGTGCGCACTTGGCGCGCAGCTCGATGCGCCGGTTGTGCAGCTCCATTGACTGGACCAGCTTGCACAGCGGGTCGCGGCAGAACTTGCGCACTACCGTGCCCAGCGACGTCTCAAAGTAGTTGTCGGGCGCCTCCATGTCGTAGTCGCCCGGCTCAGAGATGGCCACCTTCTCCTCCTCCTCCTCTTCCTCCTCCTCTGCGGCTGCGTCGGCCGCGTAGTCCTCGTCGCCCACTCGCGCTTGCTTGTACTCGGGTTCGTCGTCGTCTCCGGTGAGGTCGATGCGCGCTTGCTTGTACTCGGGCTCGCCGTCGTCTCCGGTGAGGTCGATGACTTCAGCCGGGCGCTTGATGGCGGTGATCGCAGGGCTGCTCATCTTGCGTTGCTTGGCTGGGGCGCTTGGCTGAATGAGGGGCTCTCTCGTGCTCTGGGCCCAGCGGCGAGGTCTGGCGAGAAGGCCTGGCCGGCTGGAAGGCCTGGCCCCAGTCAGAAATCTCTTAAAAACCAGGCTGGTTTTTAAGGGATTTAGTAGCCAGGAAGGTCTGGACGACACGTGGTAGGTTTACTCGGTTAAACACAGAGTTGCGCCGCAATCAGCTCAGGGAGGTCGGCAACGTCAAGGACGCGTGCCAGCTCATTGGTTAGCGCACTCTTTGCCGCCTCCACCTCGCAAGAGAAGAAGTCAGCGAACTCGGGCATTACGTCTAGCAAAGCCGCGTCGAGGTTGAAGTCGGGGCCGTACGTGTTGATGCACATATACTGCACGGCCGTACGGAACAGCTCGAGCGGGTCGGTGGTGTCGTTATTGATGAGGTGGCGGACGTCCACCGGGAACGCCTCGGCGTGCTCGCGCATCATGCGCCGACTGCAGCGGCATCCGTTGGCAACGAGGTGGCGCGCGCGTCGTTCGGCGTCGACAATCTGGTCGAGGAATGGACCGTTGAGCCAGGGCCGGAGCGCGGTGGCGAAGATGGGCGCACCCTCGGTGATAAGCAGCTTGGCGCGTGCGCACGTGATGTACAGCTGCTCGTACGCGCCGCGCAGGTTCACGGCGGCGGCGGCCTTGCAGGCCGGGCTGTTGCAACCGCCTTCGACTTGTTCGCACACCCCGTCGATGATCGCATATGACCAGCCACCACCATTGTCCGATTCCTCGTCCTCCAACTTCCCGTCCGTTGCTCCGTCGCCCACCCGAGCTTGCTTTTGTTCGGCCTCGCTGCCCTCGGTGGGGTCGACAATATCACTCGGGCGCTTGAGGCTCATTCTTCGGGGTGGGCACTGGCAGACTGGCGGGCCCAGTCCACAGGGACCGCAGGTACGGGTAATAATTGGAAGGGCTGCAATGCATAGGAAGGGCTGTAACCCAACCACGATTTTAAGAGATTTCCAGAGTTGGGAAGACCTGCCTTTCTCTGGGCCTGCCGCCTCCATACCCAGCGGACCAACCCTCATTCCGCCAAACGCGCCTCACAGGAAAGGAGAGAAACAATGGCCCAGCGTCAAATCCTCTCCAACTGCAATTGCCGCTGCCTCGACTTTAGCCGGCAGGCCTACGTGCCCATCGACGGACTACACGACGAAGCTACGTGCTGCTACTGCGTCGCCTGCCCAAGGCCGTACCGCGAAATATACCCGCTTCCGGAGTGGCTCCGCGCCTGTGGCAAGAAGGTCGAGCCCGTCACTCCGGAACCCATCGCCGAGAACGACGAAGACGATGGCGGGTTCCGCCCCATGACGCCCTCCCCCGAAGAGCTCGCCAAACTCAACGCTCAATGCGTCGAATAAACACAGCACCTTTTGTATCTAGAAAACGAGCGCGTTTGTGTAATCGTAGGCACAGAGACATACACGCACGCACGCGCACGCGCGCACGCACATGGGTAGCGATGGTGGACAGCGGCCATTACGGGTGGACCCTGGCTGACTGTGGGCTCCAGACCTGCTAAAATGGCTGAAAAGCTCTTAAAAACCAGCCTGATTTTTAAGAGATTTCACATTCAGGAAGGTCTGCCCAACCTTTGGGCCTGGGCCTGGGACCAGAGGCTGCGGCCGCCAGAGGTCCTCATTCGGCCAAGTGCCAGCCCCGCAGGAACACACCAAAAAAAAAGAATGAGCAGCAACGTTCAGCTTCGAACCGAGGAGTGGGCCGACGAGTGCGCCGAACAAGACTGGGACGCTTTCGGGGACTCGGACAAGTACTCCATGCTGTCTGGGCACAGCGCCGTGCCCAAGCCCAAGAAGAACAAGCGACCGTGCAACCACCTGTCCCTCAGCCCCACACTCGCGCTTCGCGTGTTCCAGGACGGCGGCGCACGCCACTGCCTACGCGCCGCCCTCAATAACGCGCTGCAGCGCGAGCTGCTCACCGAGGAGAAGCTGGTGGCCGCCTCTCGCGCCGCCCACAAGCGACACCCCGAGCGCCACCACAGCCGGTTCTACGGCACCGGCCAGTCGAGTGCCATCCACAAGCGCGTGGCCTTCCACGTGCTGCGCACGGAGTTCGAGGTCAGCGCGCGACAGGTGGCGCGCAAGGACCCCGGCTCGCGCTGGTCGTTCGGCGAGGGCGGGCCCTACCTCGTGATCCTCAAGCCGCAGTCGTCGAAGCACTCCAGCCGCCACTGCGTCTCCATCACCGGCGGCGGCGTGTTCGTCGACTACTGCCGGCACGCGCCATACGACTGGGAGCCCTGCGCCATCCGCCTCGACCACGACGACGCCAGCCCACTCCGCGCGTGGCTTCGAGCTAACGCGGGCGACGTCTACCGCCTCATCGACCTCGGTCGCTACTCCTCTTCCTCGCGCCAACCGCTTCAACAGCAGCCTGTTCTTCCACTGCCCCTGCCACAGCAGCCCGCACCTGCGCCCAAGCCGAAGCCCGCCCCTGCGCCCGCCCGTGCTGCCGCCCCAGCACCGGCTCCAAAGCCGAAGTCCAAGCCGAAGCCGAAGTCCAAGCCGAAGCCGAAGTCCAAGCCGAAGCCGAAGACCGCGCAACCACCCAAGGTTGTGAAGCCGGTGGTGCCCATCACTCCGCTGCTCTCGCTGAGCATGGCGGTCGAGCCTGCTCCTGCGCCACTCGTGCCACCTGGGCTGCTGGTGATGAAGGCGCTCAAGCCGGCGGGCAGTTCGCACGCCAACCCGATCGACCTCACGGACGGCGATGACGTGAAGAACGAGGAAGAGGCCAAGATGAAGATCGGTCGACTTCCGCCCATCGCAGCCGACGAAGGCGAAGACGTGGAGATGATCGAGTTTGACGAGGAGCCGTTCCTTGTGCTTCCTGACCTGCGTCCGCTGAGTCGCACCGACAGCGGCGGTATGTTTGCGCTCGGGCTCGGCTTCGGATTCAGCCCGCTCGACGTCAATCCGTCGGCTGAAATCGGTGTCATGCCTGATGTCTAAGTAAAAGAAAGAGAACGTGTATATGTGGCACGCGACTAGGCTCGTTTCGCGTCACGTGGGTCGTGATGGACCCTGTTCATGCCAATGTCCGATTCGATCATGGCCACATGGAACTGGAACTCGGTGGCCACTGGTGGGCCGTGCCGCTCGGCGTAGAGGCACGTGGTTTTGGCGAGGTTAACGGACGAATGGTCCGCCGAGCCCACGACAACTGGAATAACTGGGTTATTGTTCCGCCTGGAGTTGCGTTTCCTCCGATGGGCCATGAGGACATCGGTGACGATCGCCTGCTCCCCCTGCTACCCGGTTTGGGCGACGCCCCTCTTGGCGGCGTCTTAGACGCCAGGCTCCCGCCACACGTGGCCGACGAGCCTGCAGACTGGGTGGTGGAAGAGGCTGCAGCCGCGGCGGCCGCAGGGGCAGAAGCAGCAGCGGCGGAAGCAGCAGCAGATGCGGCTGACGCGGAACACGGCCACGGGGCGGATGACGGTGCACCGGACGACGACGACGACGAGTCGGACGTCGGAAGCTCGTCGGACGAAGAAGCGCCCGAGGCTGTGCCTGATTTCGGTGTACCGGCCGCTGTGGACCCGCCCGGAGAGGGTCCAGACGACGTGGCCGGGAGTGGCGGTAACAAGGACGATGTCCTGATCGCTACTGACCCAGTCGTCTCTGCGATGGTTGTCCTCCCGTACCTCTACCAACACTGGAGTACGCGTGGCGTATGGAAACAGCCGTACCTGATCTCCGAGCACGTCCTTGGGACAGAGTATGAAATGATGAAACAGAGCGCCCGCGGCCTCATCTCCAACTTCATCACAGATGCGTTCGGCTGTGTGGAGATCCGCCCGGATGGCAGTGCATCGGACCTCGGTCCGTCTATCGTTGATTTACTGCATCGTCGCGGGTCGGCTCTGCTCGTCGGGATGGAGTACGAGTCGTATCTCAGGATCCTCAGCTGGATTCGCATCCACATCAATAAGCGCATCCCCAAAACGAGCACACAGGACATCCACCTCGCCGCCGGCAGGTTGGCAAAACTGGTGCGCGGAGAGAAGGTGTCGATGCGGCAACTAGCCGATCACCGGACGTACTGCCCAATAATTCCAACGCCGGAAGAATTGGCGGCGTTCGAGGACCGTGAACTGGTTAACCTGTCGCTGGACGGCATCAGTCTGCTGCTGCGGGGCTTCTTGAACCTAATTGGGACGGACATGGGCAAATACGGACCCGACGTACTCGACGTTGGGCTGTGCCAGTTCTCCGAGGGGAAGATCCAAGACGTTGGGGCCGGTCAACCGTTCGCCATGGGCGCGTGGCACCTGGTCGTAAACGAGGTGGTCGACTATGAGTTCGGCGCACGGAGTCTGAAGGGGATGTACGTACCAGACGATCTCAAGCAAGAGACGTTTCATGCGCAGCGACGCGCTTCGAACGTCGGCGCGGCCATCTACCTCGGGTGCAGGTTTCGCAAGAATGCCCTTGTCCGGTTCCGGTGCTGGTACATGGACAAGTGCGCTGACATCCTGAAGCAGCGCGTGGCTCAACTCTACGAATGGCAGCGCGGCACGCCCATCCCTCCGTTCCCGGCGGTACCCTTGCCCCCGCCAACGTACGAGGAGTGCGAACCTGAAGGGGTCTCAGACCAGCACTACCGGCACGCGGACAAGGTCCGCGAGCGTATCCAGCGCTCGTTCGAAGAGGAGGAGGCGAAAAAAGAACGGGCGAACTGGAAGAAACGGAGCGACGCGTGGGCGAAGCGCGTCGTTGATGGACCAGAACGCCTGCGGAAGGAGCTCGAGAATCTCGAAGTCAAAGAGTTCATGGATACCGCCACGGACCCTGCCCATGTAAGAATGCGGGAGTTTGCAGAGGGACTTGAGATGGAGGCCGAGAGGAAAGAGATCGCGGCTGCTTTGCAAAGGGAGACACACGTCATTTCGCAGACGGATCGCATGGCCGAGCTTTCTGACGGTGAGCGCGTTTCCCTTTGGCTTCCACGTACTAATCCGTTTGCACAGGCACCGACACCGATGACGACAGCATCAACCAAGCGCCGGTGAAGCGCGCCTTGAGCCGACGCGCCTCGTCGGTTGCTAAACTGCAGCGCAAGCCACCAGCTAAGAAGCCAAAGAAGAAGAGTCTGTGGTACTCTGCTGATCCAGACTCTGCCGAGGGGAAACGGCAGAACCTCCGTCGATCAGACAGCGGGTATACGGTCGTTGCTGAAACTGGACCTACCAATGAAAAGTACGAAGAGGAGACTGACAATGACGAATAAACAATCATTCGCACACGAGTTTATCAAACCCCGCGCGCCGTCTCAGGTCATACACTGCCTGCCACCACGCGCGCTGGTAGCCGGCTACAAACGCTGCCGCCGCGCGGGACACGTCGTAGACGGGCGAAAACATGCGGAAGCAGCCCGCGCAATGGCGCGCACCTCCGCGCACCATCGGATCGGGTGATTCGGCCGACATGGTGAGGGCGCGGCAGAAGGGGCACGTGCCCTGTAGGTAGTGGTTGGCGGCCAGATCGCGTGGTAGTGCGCAGCCGTCGCCCGGGTACTCAATAGTTCTGTTGTCCAGCACAGAACCAGGCGGCTGTTGTTGTTGCCTCCGCTTCCGTGGTGTCGTGGTGTCGATGGCGACGGTCACGCAGGCCTTGGTTGAAGATGGCATTTGAGATGGCGGTGGTTTGAGCGAATGAGAAGGACAAACAACGAGCTGGGTCTCAGAGGCGAGATAGAAGGCCTTCCAATCACATAAATTCGTTTAAAAAGAGGGCCTGGGTCGAAAACGGGTTTGAAGGGCTGGTTTTCGAGGCCACAACTCCAAACGCCCACCCACTCACCTTGCAATGGCTGACCGTGTTGAATCTACGGACGAACAAGCAAAGAAGAAGGCGCGCGTGAGTGGTGGTGGCACTGTGGATCGAGCTACTACGGTGGGGATGTGCTGCTTCGTGTGCTACCACTACATGGTGGACGAGATTTACCAGTGCGCCAATCGGCACAACCTCTGCGGCGCGTGCCACGCCAAGGTGGGCGCCGCCTGCCCCATGTGCCGCAACGAGGGCGGGCGGGTACGCGCCGGCCTCATCGAACACCTCCGCGACCGCATCCTTGTGCGGTGTTCGTACGACGGGTGCGACGAGACGTGTCAAGGGCTGCCCGCCATCGCCGCCCACGAGAAGGTGTGCCCGACGCGGCCACGCTGTACGCGCTGCTCGGGCTACGCCGACACGCACGTGTCCACGTGCCCGACGGTCACGATGCGCTGTCCGCTCCCACCGCACTGGGGCGTGTGCCACGAGGGCACGACGCTCGAGTCGGTGTGCAGCCACATGATGAAGCACGCCGAGACAGCCAAAGTGCTTGCGCCCGGCGAGATCTACACCGAGGAGATCGAGCACGTTCCGGCGTACAACGTCACCTACTCGATCGTCCTGCAGATGGAGAACACGCTGGCGGCGGTCGATGTCTCCTGGACCCACGGCATCTTTGAGGCGTACGCGTTCCTGATCCACGGCCCGCCGCGGCGCTACGTCATTTCCATCGACCTGGAGCGCAAGAAGCACGAGGTGTTTTCACGCGCCTCTGCCAAAGGGATCCTCGAACCGTACACTGCCGACGACGACGAGCATCTGTATATCAGCGCCACCGATCACCAGTGCCACGGAACCATCGCGCGCACCCTCTCGGTCGAACTCGGAGAACGCATGCCCACACGTGAATGAACATCCATACCATGGGTACACTAGCCATGACCACCCGTGTGAAAAGAAGTCGCTCTAGATACTAGGCCGACCATGCATCTCGGTGGCGACAACACTTTGTTGCACATGTCACTTTGGAACCCTGGTCTAGATGCATGGTCGACCAAGGATCTAGCGATTTTAAAGTAGCCGCCATCGTACGGATACTCCACCCGTGGGGTTAGTTCGCGATAGATACCAGGCCGACCATGGATCGGAAGGTGTTTTCGCACATTGTCATGTTGTCATTTTGGAACCTTGGGTTGGATACATGGTCGGCCAAGGATCTAGTGATTTTAAAGTGGCCACCATTGCATGGGTACATACAGTATGGTCACCCGATTGTATTACAGCTCGAGTCAATGCGTTTGGCGGGGTCCGCCCACTATGGCAGTGCCTTCTCGACAAGCGACGTGTCGTCCGCCACTCCCCATACGAACCGCAACACAGGCGAGATAAAGCCGTGTTAAAAGGGTCATCTTTGTATTTTCTATCTACACGTTCCGTCGTTTCTTTGTCGCGTGCTTTGTCGTGGCGCGGAACGTGAGGTTAATCCGGCGGCCGGTGGCGCGTGGTTCTTTCTGGATGGCGTGCTGGTGTGTGGCTTGCATTCCGGGCGGCATCACGGCCACGTCACAGTGGTCCAGTACGTAAACGGCGGACTTGCGCTTGGCGCCGTCGGCGGGCGGCTCGGTGGTGCGCACGTAGAACTTGCGCGCGCCGTTCGCCTCGTTAAACGAAAACGAAACAATCGGCGCGGTTTGGTCGATCAGCGGCTCGTCGTCGGCGTGCCAGCCCACGCTGTCCTTGCCGTCCATGTACTGGTTCATCACCAGCAAGTCGAGCTCGCACCGCGCCGGCCCGGCCACGCTGCCCAGCTCCATCGCCAGCCGGCGCAGCTCTTCCAGCAGCGGCGTTGGCTCCATGGTCGGCATGTTGTGGTTGCTGTAGCGGTACAGCTTGTCGTGCGCCTCGCCGTCGAAAAACACCGCCATTTCGTCGCGCGGAATCACGTGGCCCATAATCTTCACCGTCCGCTTGGCGTCCGCGTACCAGGCCTTCGACTCGGCGAGCAATGCGTCGCCTAGCGCGGCTGGGACGCCCTTCTTCAGCAGTAGCAGTGGGGATGACATTTGGGGGCGCGTTTGGAGTTGTGGCGCTGGTGCCTCGCGCGGCGAGCCTGGTGCACTTGGCGTGGCAGACCTTCACTAGCAGACCTTCGCTTCTGAAAAAGAAGGTCTTCCTTTGTGACTGGGGAAGGCCTGGGCGTCCTCTCAATGCCAATGGTGGCAGACCTTCACTAGCAGACCTTCGCTTCTGAAAAAGAAGGTCTTCCTTTGTGACTGGGGAAGGCCTGGGCGTCCTCTCAATGCCAATGGTGGCAGACCTCCAGCGGCAGTCCTTGTCATTCCACCAAACCGCCAACAAACAATGACCACTCAGCAACAAGAGCAACAACAACTTCTTGTGGCGCAGCCGTCTACAGCTATGGAACGCCTCGAGAAGGAACGCCTGCAGACCGAGCAGCTCGCGGACTTGATCCGCCTCCTGCAACGAGCGCTGAACGTCAACTCTGCGAGGAGAGGGGCGTCGCACCTCATTCAACGCGGATCGCGCTTGGTGCACATCAAGCGTTTCGGCATTACACCGGGCTACAAGATCCTGACTGTCCTCCCCGACGGTTCGGTGATCAAGTACGGCGACCGCAAGAAGCGCGCGCGATTTAACCTGTACACCGACCCCGTTGCACACTGGGCGCAAGCAATACAATGTCTGTGATTCTTTAGAACCCATTGTGTTATTTTTCATTGTGTGCTGACTAGAAGGAATACACGGCTTGAGCGACAAACGAGCGGTTGTAGACGTAGGAAACAGAGGACGGTCAGCACAAGTCTGTCAGATCACTCAGTTTTTGTTTATTTCAGTGAGCGTCTCGAAGATTTGCTCAACAATCGCTCTTTTGTCGACTTCACCGAGGCCTTTTATCAAGGCCACGTCGCCTTCCGCCACGCGGCGAATGGCCTTAAAGTCGGCCGCGTACTTGATGATGGCACCGAGCTGTGCCGGCCCATAGTGCCGTTCGCTGGCGAGGTCGCGAAGCAGTGGCCCAACGACATGACGCAGGTCAGAGATGCGGTCGCGATCAGACTCCACCGCCGGCGCGATCGCTTTCACGCCGTGCTCGAACGAGTCTACGACCTCCTTGTAGTGGGTAAACGCGCTGGTCATACGCTCCAGTACGGCTTTCGCCATCTCCTCGGGGAGGCTTTTCTCCTTTTCCACCTGCAATATCGCACGGACACTGGCACCCAGACGGAGAGCCCGTGTCGCCAGCTTGACGAGTCTGTCCACTGCGATGGTGGGCATGGCGCATCGGGGCGAGTCCTTGTAGGGGTGCACGCGAAGGCGCGCCACGAGCGTGTTGCGCTTGCGCTAGACCTTGCGCAGCTTCACGAGATCGTCCACAAACTCCTTTGTGACAGTGATGTGCTCCGTGCGCGCGTCGTCCGTGTTTCGGGCGGGGTCGTATTTGGATGCGCCGTCGATCTCGTTAAAGCAGAGCTTCCGCTCCGGAATGGCGATCTCGTAGACTTTCGCGTACGGCTCCAGGACATCCGGGTTCTCCGCAAGGGCAGGGTAGCGAATGGCCTCAATGTCCGACATGTGTTCTCTTTCTTCCTTTCTGGCGCTGGGCGTTTGGAGTTGTGATGCTGGTCCCAAGCTCTGGCTATGGCAGACCCAACTTGCATGGCAGGCCTTTCATCTAAAAGTTCGGCTTTAAAAGCAGGCCCTCATTTTAAACGATTTAGGTGGTCTGGAAGGCCTGGAAACCCTGGGAAGGCCTGAAAGTTGGGGCCTGAGCCCCAGCAGAGCCCCAAAAAAGAGGTCCTCATTCTGCCAAGCGCCCAGCTAGCCAAACTCAAGCTCAAGCCAAGCTCAAGATGTCTGCAAACGACGACGTCGTCATTGTGCCCGAGAAGCGTGCGCGCCGTGTGCCCAAGGCCGACACACTGGACTGCATCAACTGCCCCGTGTGCCACGGCTACCTGCGCGGCCACATCTACCAGTGCCCGCGCGGTCACCACGTGTGCACCGCGTGCCGCCCGCGCCTGGCGACCTGCCACACGTGCCGCGCGCCGTGCGGCTGGTCGCGCGTGCTGTCGATGGAGGAGGCGCGCAACCGCGTGATGGTGCAGTGCTCGGGCGCCAGCTGCGAGGAGGAGTGCTACGGCCTCGATGAGCTGCTGGCGCACGAGCGCGACTGCCCCAAGGTGGCGCGCTGCGACGAGTGCAAGGTGGCGCACGAAGAGCACGCGGAGCAGTGCGGCCACAAGCTGTTCAAGTGCCCGTTCATCGCGCTCGACCGCGGCGAGGAGGCCAAGGACTCGTGCGACGCGCAGATCACCATGCACACGGCGCGCCATCACTTTGCGTCGGCGCACGGCGCCGTGTTCATCGAGTCCGCCGAAGACACGGAGTCGTCGTTCGTCATCCACGACTTTGACGTGGCGGAGCGTCACGGCTCGCACCGGCGGTGGTACGTCGCGGTCGGCGACACGCTGGCCATGGTCCAGTTCGAGAACGACATCGGCCCGTTGACCTTCCTCTCGGCGTACCTGCTGCGCGGGCGCCCGCGCGCGTACCACCTGTCGGTGGCGTTTGAGAAGTTCGCCGGCGCGGTGCTCGAGCACCGACTGAACGGCGTGCTGCAAGCGGTTGACATTGAGCCGTACTCGATCACCATCGGTGGCGGCGACTGGATGGACACCGAGCGCGAGGAGGGCCACGCCGACTCGGCCACCGTCTTGATCCGCATCGGCGAGCCGCGCCCGCGCGCACTTCATTGAATAATCACAATAATAACAACACGTGCGCGTTTAATCGCATTGCGGCGTTCACTCGCCGAGGCTGAGACTGTGCATTGCAAAGGGCAGTCCACGCCGGCGGCTCATATCGATGGCGCCCATTCTGTATTCCGCCCACAGTTCAATCGTGGCCGCGAGAGCCTCGACCGCCTGGAGCACCGCCGCCGGATTCAGCTCCACGCCGGGTCGCGTGGTTTCCTCGACGAACGCGCGCACGCCGGTGAACTTGGCAAAAAGCCTCTCGTGGTAGACGGGGCTTCCCGCGCGCCGTGGGTCACTCGGCGACAGCGCGGGAAACGATTCGACGATCGACTTGCATGCGTACACCATGTGCGACAGCACGGCCATGTGCATGCCTGGATCGCGCTCGCTCGTCCATTTGCGCATGGGCCACGAGGCGTGTGGTTTCATGCCGCAAATCATGACCACCACGTGCTTGATTTTCGAGATCAGTCTCTCGGTGGCGTTCTTCCACTCGATGTTCCAATCGTCAGCCGATCTGGGCGGTTCCGGCTCCTCCTTGACGTCGAGTGTCGTTTTTTGCACGTCCTCGAGTGTCAACGGGTCTGGATTGAGCAGGAACCGCGAGAGTGCACCGAGAAGGTTGCAACCGGTGAATTCGTCCGCCCGCGTGATGTGTTTCGCGTGTCCGAGTACTTCATTGATGACCACGTCTGTAAGGAACCCGTCGCGTCGGAGGACGTGCCGCTGCAGGCTCAGTGGGTCGGTCATGGCAGCGGCAACGAACACGTGCATCTGATGCCGGGTGCGCACGAACCACGGTGCCGACGATCCGTCGATGGCGTCCGCAGCCAGCTTGACGATCCGGCTCGCGTTTTCTTCGACAGTGGGTTCATGCCGACGCCCGACTACCGCCATGGCCAGCTATGCCGGTGGAGGGAATGGCACTTGTGAGGGCAGAGCTTCCCATCGGTCACATACACCGCAACGACAGCACGCCGTCTGCATCGACCTGGCAAAAAGGGTTTCCCTCCGCCAACGGACATCGGCAAACAGTGGAAGGGTGTTTGGAACCGCGTTTTAATCCTCAACCCCGGCATATCTAGCCACCAGTTCCGGGAGATATGTCACGGGGAGATGCCGTGCCGTGGCGTACACGAATTCGCGCTTGCGGAGCCGGCGATCCATGTCACGGACAGCCAGGATGTGACCGGCCCAGTGCTTGAGCGCGTCGCGAAGGTATATAAACGCGTCACACACGAAAGGCGCGCTTAACGGGATACCCGCGCTTGTTCTTCCGCTGATGTACGTGCGCAAGTCCATGAACCTGCGAAACGTTCTCCGGTATTCCCCCGCACTCCCGAGGTAGCGCGGGTCGGTGTCGGACAGTGCAGGGACGGTGGAGACGATCGACTCGAAGACGCGGACCAGGTGTGTGACGACGGGCAAGTGCTGGCCTCTGTCCCTTCCACCGGTCCACGTAAGCATGCTCCGGTCGCGATGGTCACGATTTGACGCAAGCCCGTGTGCAATTAACAGACAGCTCTGAGCAAGATTGTCCATAAAGAGATACCACTCCCGGTCAGGCTCGTGCGCCGGACTTGGAATCGCCACGATGCCGCGGTGCGCCTCTCGGACCTCTTCGAGTGTGTCGGGGCTCGGCTCGAGCACAAACTGAGAGAGCGCGCGTGCAAGGGCGCCAGCGGTGCGTTCATCCGCCACAAGGAAACCGTGGGCGCACCTCTTTGCCTCTTCGATGTGTGCGCTCGTTAGCCATCCGTTTCCACAGACGTGTTGCTGTAGACTCAATGGGTCGGTCATGGCCGCCACGACAAAGACGTAGCTCTGCTGCCGGTAACGTGCGTGCCATGGCATGACTGCGATCTGATTTGCAACCACGGCGATGAGTTGCATCGCATCCTCTCTCGTGGGCGTCCTGGACGCCATCTCGTTGCAGCGGCTCGCTCGCGTTGGTGTTTGGGACGGTGACAGTGCCGCCACATATGTCAACCACAGCAGCGGCGGCAGGCCTTCTACATCGACCTGGATTTTAAGGCATTTTAGGCTCGTGGAAGGCTTTCCCTCTGCCGAAAGACACGGGCCCTTTGCTCAAACAACTCGTTCAGTCACAACTCCAAAGCCCACCAGCCAACATGTCTGGAGCCATCGCTGCTGCCCCTGCTGCTGCTGCTGCCGCTGCCCCTGCTGCTCAAGAGAAACGCGCCCGCGTGGTTCCGCGTGCGGACACGATCGAGTTCCTCAACTGCCCAGTGTGCAAGACGTACATCCGCGGCAACGTGTTCCAGTGCAAGAACAACCACCACGCATGCGAGAAGTGCAGCACCAAGCTGAAGCAGTGCCACACGTGCCGCGTGCCATGCGGGTGGACGCGCCTGCGCGCCGTGGAGGAGCTGCGCAACGAGCTGCTGATGCGGTGCTCGGCCGAGGCGTGCGACGTCGAGTGCCACGGCCTGGAGGAGCTGATCGCGCACGAGTCGCTGTGCCCGCACTCGAGCCGCTGCGACGTGTGCAATGAGCTGGCAGGCGAGCACACCAGCAAGTGCCCGCACCGCCGGTTCCGCTGCCCGTTCAGGGCGCACGACGTGTCGTTGCTGATCGGTCCCCCGTGCGAAGAGCACGTCACACTGGCCTCGATCGGGCGGCACTTTGACGCCGCGCATGGTCTGACGCCGCTGGTGGAGCTGGCGCCACACTACGCGCACACCATCGTGCTCACGCAGCCTGACTCGGACGAGTACACGTACCGCCAGTACTACGTAGTCGGCGACACCATCGCCGTTATGCAGATGGAGCAGGATGACGCCACTACACACCTCGAGCTGATGCTTCTCAGCGGGCCGTCGCGCGACTACTCGATGAACCTGACGATCGAAAAGGAGTACGGGTTCAAGTTTATGGCCAGTGGATCCGGGCGATTGATGGCGCCGATTGGAGTCTATGGCATCGGCATTTCACTCGCGGGGAGCACGTGGCAGCAGTCTTCGGGCTTTCCTCACCCCGCCATACTGACAGTGCGCATCGGCGATGTGAACGCACACGGCGCGGTGATTGAGCTCGATTGATTTTTGCGAGTTAAATAAACCCAGCCAATTCGGCCACCAGCTCGGGTAGGCCATTTATTTCACTATCCCGGCATATCTCGCAACCAGCTCCGGAATCTCTTCCACGGGGAGATGCTGTGCCACCGTGGCCACGTATTCGCGCTGCAGGGCTTCAATCTCCTCGCGGTGAATGTGAAACATGGCGGTCAGTATGTCGCAAATCGACAGCGGTGGCTGAGTGCACCCGGAACGCATGTCGCAGGTGAGGATGTCGGGGAACAGCAGGGTCTCGTTCCGGATCACGAACGCGAGCCGCGTTACTTGGAGTGTAGACGTGTTGTCGCACATGTCGAGCAGGTAAGGTCGCAGATTCCTGACAAGGTGTCGTCTCTGGTGTGCGCACTGGTGGCATTCCGTAGCGTTGTTGTGTTCGGTCAAGACGCGGTAGAACGCCCTGACTTGAGAGCGGAACTCGCCGTCCAACTTGCGTCGCATCAGCTCGACGGCAGCCTCGCTCCACAACGGAAACAGGTTGCACTTGATCACGAGGAGAAACCGCGCACCACGCGCTAGCAGCCCGATCGCACTCGTTTTACATCCACGCATGAAGGCGCAGTCACACTCGATCGCACGCCGGTGTTTTCGATTGTGCTTCCGGATGCATTCCTGCTCTCTTTTGCTTCGTTTGACCATTGGGAAGAGGGGGCGATGACGCTTTGACGCACAGCCCTTCTCGAACACGATCGAAGGCCTTCCATCACTTTAAACACAAGGCTGGTTTTTTATGGAGAAACAGGCAAGGCCAAGCAACCTGTCTGGTCACATCACAATTCCAAACGCGCATCCACTACCACAACCACTCACCAAAATGGCGGACTCTCCCATGGATACCGGATGTGCACCCTCGTCAATGTCGGCCTCCTTCTCCCCCACGCCCAACGTCATCACCAATCCGACCGAATGTGGCGCCGCTGCCACTCTTCTCCATGCGTGGGCGCGCCTGAAGGTCCAGCACCCGACGGCGATCTTTGAGGAGGCCATCCCCGGCAAACCCGTCGTCGTTTCCATCGCCGAGCCCATCGTCGCCGGCACCGGCCGATCGATATACATCCGCGACAACACGACGATCGCGCTCGTCCAGTTCAGCGCTCGCGAGACACACTCCCGCCTCGACGCGTTCCTGCTCTCTGGCGACATCCGTGCCTACACACTCGAGGTCACGTTCAGCAAGGGAGTGAACGCCGATCGCCTCCTCTCCGTCGCCACCTTGCGGAGGACCACGATGCCACTGGCCAACGGGATCGTGATCGATCCTGCCAACTGGGACGGCACGCGCTTCCATGACGCCGAGCGTGGACGCGCCACGGTCGCGTTCTGGTTTGATAAGTAAACGTTGTGTGCACACAAGTGCAACGTGTATGTGTGACCCATTCTTCGTTCGCTCGTCACACACCCGGTCCCGCGCCACCACGATGGTGCCCTGTGCCTTGGTGCTGCTACTGGTGGCTCTTACCCACGGCACCGAGGCCATGAACCTCACGATGCGCTCCGTGGCATCGTTCCCCCCCTCCCCCTCGTCCTCCTACCTTGGCTACGCTTCGTCCACGAGCAACGTGGCCAACCTCCTCATCCGACCGTCGGACGCCGTTCTGCCCTCGGTCGCGTGCGGCACAATTGAGTTGGCCCTTAATCTCAGCTCGACGCTCACGCAAACGTTTATCGGCAACGGCAACTGCTCGGGTACCGTGACGGTGGCCATCCATCGTCTCCTCGTTCCCTTCTCTGCCACCTCTGCCACGTGGAACACGTCCAATGGCACGGCGACGTGGTCGGGCACGTTTGGTGCACCGGGCGGGTCGTACGACCCCAGCGCCATCATTGGCGTGTTCACGTTTACGGCCGCCACCAATGGCACGCTCATCACCCCGTTTGTCTACATTGACAATGGCCAGATGCTGGCGGACTGGATCGCGTGGCGCCGCTCCCCGTCGTCCATCACTGGCTGGCTGCTCCGCGTGGTTTCCCCCGCCGGCAGCAGCTGTGGTGTCACGTTCGACGGCGCCCAGTCGTCTGTCTCTGTGCGCGTGGGCGTGGGCGCAGGCGCGGATACGTGCGCTCCGACTTCCTCTCCTACGCGTGCGCCCACTATCCGCCTGACGCCGACCGCGGCGCCGACGGGAGCGCCCACCACGCACATGTGCTACGCGGGCCAGAACCAGGACTGGCGGCCGTCCATCCTGCCTGCCCGCTCCGTGTCCGCTGCATCCGCTGTTCCGAACGCGCGCGATCAATGCGCCCTCGGCCAGTACATCATTTCAGTGGACGGTGCCAACGTGTTTGCGTTTGATACCGTCGCCGGCGTATTCGTCATCAGCCGTATGCACTTGGGTGCATACTCGCGCGTTGTGTGCCGCGGCACTTCATCGATCGTTGCGTTCGGCTCACTCTCCGTCGACGAATGGTCGTTTGTGCCACCACCTTCGGCCACCTTTGTTGCCGCGCGTTCGACCACGTCCTCCATCGCACCACCCGTCCTCGCCACCCCGCTCACATGGGGCGCTGCGTTCGTGCTCCAGCAACGCACCTCTTCGAGTGATCCCATCGCCGTCGGCGTTCTCTCGGATGCACTGTCGTTTGTCTTCGTGTTTCCCACCTCCAACACCGCTCTCGTTAGTGGAGGTGGCAGCGGTCTCGTACCTCTCCCCTTCAACTTCTCGTCGTCGGTCTACCTTCCCTCGCTTCACGTGGCGCAACCCGTCTCCAGCCCAGGCTCTATCGCCTTCTTCTACCAGCCCACCTCGCAAACTGGCCAACAGCTGGCCATGGTCTACGTCTCCACCACTGCACCCCTCACTGGCATCGCATCCCTCACGACCTACGGATCTGGGATGCCAAAAGTATGGGCACTCCAGACCAGCATGTTCCCATCCTACTTTTCGTCCACCATCAGCATGACGCGGTTCCAAGTTGCAACCGCGTACACCAACCCCATCCTCAATCTCACGTACGACCGCGTGTTTGTGGTTGGACGCGCGAGTGTGCGCTCGGTGCCGCTGATCTACACCTGTGCGCTCGGCGCCATGGTTAATGGAACCACGCCGCCCTCGTTCACGTGCGCCTTCCCTACCACCCCGCTGACCGTGCCCATGGTCTCTGATCTGGACATGCCGCTCCTCAACACACTGCCTGGTGCTGCCGCCGATCTGGTGGCGCTGACACAAGCGTCGCTTTCTACGGTCGTGCCGTACACCACTGCCGTCCCCGCCTATGGCAACTGGACACCTTCGGGCGCATGGGATTCGACGTACATTGACATTGAGAATGCTTCTTCTGTTACGCAACGCATCAGCGGCAACATTGTCAACGATCGTGTGGCGATCAAAGCTACCGCCGACACTGGAGTGGCACTTGTCACCGTGGGCTCCACTGTCTACATTGTGCGGTCGTCGGCCTCTTCGTCACGCTATCTCGATCCGTTCTTTGTTGTCCCTGCGCGCGGCGTCTCTCAATCACGCATCAATGGCGTGTGTGCCTACCCGGCATGCGGCCAATCCCAATGCGCACAACGCACGGCGGTATTCGATTCACAAATCGTGCTGGATCTGACCGAAGTGCCTGCCCTCGCGCGCACCTGTGTGCTCCGTCTGCTGCGGAGTGACACGGGCGCAGTGGTTGGAAGCATTGAGACGCCGGTCGCGGGCGATGGGACGGCGCACGTGGTTCTTTCCACGGCCAACGCCACCGCGGGCGTGTACGACATCTCGGCGTACTACACCTACGCGGGCGGCAACATGACGATTGGAACGTACGTTGCCGTCAAGGGTGCCACGCCTTCCGCGGTCGGCAGCGGCCTGTCTGCCGCGCGCCGTGCGTCCACCGCCGCTCTCTCCCTCAATGCCAGCCAGTGGGTAATGTCACCGCGGCACGATTTTGCCACGGGAGTCTCCTCCACGGGCGTCGTGCGCATTCCAAACCCATGGTTCGCTTCCGTTTCCATGAATCCATCCGCCTGCCAGGCCAGCACCGGCCGTTGCGCCACTGGACTTGCGTTCGGATTTGCTTGTGCATCGCCTCTGTTCGCGCACAACCAGTTCTCGCGCACCAGCTGCGTCATATGCAATGGCACGATCGTGAAGTGCGCCGATGGCACTCTCGCTCAATGGGCAAACGCCACGCTGCCGTCTGCGCCCACGGGCGGTGTATCCCTCGTGGCTGTCGTGGGAGTCTCGCAAGCCGATGGATCTAGCGTGTTTTTGCTGGCGTATGGCACGGATCCGTACGTCTACCGTCTCATCAATTTCGATCCTGTGGCATGGGTGGTTTCCGTCGACTCGCTCGCGCGTGGACCCTATCAAAACGTCGTCCGTTCCTCAGGCGCCGGTGTTGCCGTGGTTGGTGTCTCTGTCCCGCTGCTCACCACCGCCCTCGCCCCGCGCGCCGGGCGTGGGATCCCGCCCAACTCTGCGGTGGTGATTGCTGTCTCGGGTGGCTTTATTGCCATTGGTCCGATCAACGGCATGAACAATGTGCCCGACTATACGTCGCTTCTCGATATGGGCGGCGCCGCCACACCCATGTCGCTGACGTACGCAATCGCTTCTGCGGCTGCACAGCCCATGGCGTACCTGCTTCTCGAGACGCTGCTCCTGGGCACGTCCACGTTCACCGTGTGCCGCATGCGGACGGACATGACCATCTC
>Ga0228698_1000073_pt1 | contig 94539 bp, 95 predicted proteins | sample McNCre117_Aug_MG_FD_178015 | JGI IMG/M metagenome (GOLD analysis project Ga0228698, IMG submission 178015) | Freshwater microbial communities from McNutts Creek, Athens, Georgia, United States - 1-17_Aug_MG | ecosystem: Environmental > Aquatic > Freshwater > Creek | place: USA: Georgia...
TAGCCTTCAAAGTGCGCAATGGTGCCGTTGTCCATTTGGATAGGCACATCCACGATCAAGATGCGCTTGGGGCGTTTGAGTGTTTCGATCCAACGCGACAGCGATCCCAAGTAGGGCGTGACACGATTAACTTGCTGGAGGTAAGTGCCCCAAGCGCCCAATTCATTGGCTTGCAAAAATGAAGGCAACACGTGTGGGGTGTGGGTGGATGAGGGGCTTGCTCCAAGCGTCATGACGAGTCCTGTGGTGATGTGTCGCCAAGCTTAGACCCTATCGCTGGATCTGTCCAAGGAAATAGCCCGTGGCGCGGGCCACAGCACCGATGCAATCGCCACCACCATCAGCACTCCAAGCGGTTGACCTGACAGGTGGTTGAGTTCGTTCCACAACAGCAACAACACGCCCACGCCTGCCGCTGCCACGCCCAACCACTGACGTGCACGCAGTGGCGCGTTGAACCACAGCACGCCGCAAATCGCAGAAAAGATGGGCATGGTGTAGCCCAAGATGGCGGCCCGCCCGCTGGACAACATGGGTAGCGCCAAGATGACCAACACATGCCAAATGAACATGTTGAAAAACGCCAAGATCAGCAGCTCACGCCAGTGCGTGCGCGGAATGCGAAACGGAATCTTCATCAGCACCAAAGCCAGTGCCAGCACTGGCATGCCCATCCACATCGACAAACTGCGAAAGGTGAGTGGTGCAAAGCCAGTAACGCCCAGCTTCATGATGGGCCAATTCACGCCCCACACCAGAGTGAGCGCGATGAGTGTCCAAAGCTGGCGGCGAGTGAGGCTGGGCAGGGCTGACATGGGCTGCATGGTAAGCCTTCTAAAATCATGGCATGACCTTTCTTGACATGCTTGCACGCGCAGAGCGCCAAAACAATTCCATGCTGTGCGTCGGCCTCGACCCAGAGCCCACCAAATTCCCCAATCACATCAAGGGCGACTCGAACAAGATTTACGATTTCTGTGCAGCCATCGTCGATGCCACCGCAGATCTGGTGAACAGCTTCAAACCCCAAATTGCCTACTTTGCCGCGCACCGTGCCGAAGGCCAATTGGAACGTTTGATGGAGCACATGCGTCGTGTGGCCCCCCATGTGCCCATCATCTTGGATGCCAAGCGCGGCGACATTGGGTCGACTGCCGAACAATACGCCATCGAAGCGTTTGAGCGCTATGGCGCAGACGCTGTGACCCTGTCGCCCTTCATGGGCTGGGACTCGGTGGCCCCGTATTTGAAGTACCACGGCAAAGGCGCGTTCTTGCTGTGCCGAACCTCCAACCCTGGCGGTGACGATTTGCAAAACCAACGTCTAGCCTCTGTCGAAGGCCAGCCGTTGATGTACGAACACATTGCCAAGTTGGCGCAAGGCCCTTGGAACCTCAATGGTCAATTGGGCTTGGTGGTGGGCGCAACCTACCCCAAAGAAATTGAGCGTGTGCGCGAACTCGCCCCCACCGTGCCTTTGCTCATTCCCGGCGTAGGCGCACAAGGTGGTGATGCGGTAGCGACCGTGAAAGCAGGACTGCGTGTGAGCCACGGTGAAACCACAGGCCCCATCATCGTCAACTCATCGCGTGCGATTTTGTATGCGTCTCAAGGCGACGACTTTGCTCAAGCTGCGCGTCGTGTGGCTTTGCAAACGCGCGAGACTTTACAGGCTGCGCGCGGCTAACTTTTAGCGCTGAGCGGATTGCGCGAACAACGCCAATCCGCGTTGCGCCTTGCTGGCATCAGACGGCGTGAGAGCCACAGCCCCGCGTGGTGATTGACGCAGCGCATTTGCCAATGCGTGCAGCGCTGACTCAGGCCCGCTGAGCAGCTCTAGCTCCAACTCCAAAATCACCTCGTTCAACGCAGTGCCCGGTACGGTGACGTGGCCGCTGTCTAGCGCCACTTCGACGCGGGCCTCTGCGTAGCTAACGACCCAACTGTGACGCTCAAAGTCTGTGCGAAACAAGGGTTTGAGTTCAGCACGCAAAGCCATCAAAGATGCTGCTAATTCGGCGTCATCTACCAATGCTGCAAAGTCCAACGCGCCCGGCGTTGTAGGCGCTTCCCACTCTTGACGGCGTGACAAACCGTTTTCGCTTTTGCCAGCGGTCTTCACCGTGAGTAACCATTGATCACCCGCCAAACGCTCGCGCACAGCCATGCGGCGTTGTTTCAAATCGAGTGCTGGCGTGTCAAAGTAGGTGTTGAGCAAGTGCTGCGCTTTGGCAGGCGCGGCCAGCAGCGGGTGCGCCAACAGCGCTGGCACGTCTTGCTGACGCAGGCCGAGTTTGAGTTCGGTTTCCATGTGGCGTGGTTGCCTTAAATGTCCTTGGTGGACCTCAGTGCTTCACGCTGCTGACGTGGCGAAATGCTCACGCAGATAAGCCACGATGGCATTTGAGTCTTGCAGCCAACGCGTCTCACCGTTGGCTTCGGTGATCTTCAAACAAGGCACTTTGGTGGCTCCGCTGCCATTTTGCAGTTCGTCACGGTTGGTGGTGTTGTGTTGCGCATCGCGCTTTTCAATCGGTAGCGACAGGCGGCGCATTTCTTGGCGCACCTTGATGCAAAACGGACAGGTGTTGAACTGGTACAGCGCCAAGCTTTGGCATTGCACATCAACCGCAGTTTGTGCCGCAGCGTCACGTTGCACACCCTTGGGTTGAGTGAGGCGCTCTTTGAGCAGCATGACGGGGCCCAGCACAAGACGTAGGGTTTTAAAGAAGGCACGGATGACAAGTTTCATGGGGGTGAATGGTAAGGCTTGATGACCAGCCACTGCAGCGGTCGTGGACAATCGCATTTTTCATTCAGAGCCTAGCCATGCAAATCATCCAAGACACGGCCGTCACCCTCAAGTACCAAGTCACCACACCCGCAGGCAAGCCTTTGGACGCGGGGCATTTGTCGTACTTGCACGGCGGCTACGACAACATTTTTCCGAAGGTCGAAGCCGCACTCGATAGCCAAACCGTGGGCTTTGTCGTCAAGCTGAATTTCCACCCGGAGTGAAAGTGGGCGGTCAGTTGCAAGGCGCGGGCGACGATGGCCAGCCACGCGTGTTCAACGTGGTGAAGATCAAAGGGCCAGAAGTGCACCTAGACGGTAACCACGAGTTGGCGGGCCAAGCACTGCGTTTCAGCTGCACCGTGACGGATGTGCGCGCCGCCACGACTGAAGAAATTGCCCATCGCCATGTGCATGGCGCGCATGGGCATCAGCATTAAGCTGGTGCAGATTCGGTGGACATGGCAACAAATTAGCTTGCGGAGAGTAAGCCCATCAGATCGGTCAAGCCAATCGCGGTAGCTTCATGGCGCATGCCAAAACGCTCGGCGCCTGGGTACACCACATAGCGTTGCGACACGCTCAAGTCATCGCATGCCACGCCAAAGCCTTTGCTCAATGTGGGCGCTGAACTGCGTTTGATTTCAATCGCCATCCATGGCTGACCTGCTCTTTCAAACAACAGGTCAATCTCTGCGCCCGTGTGCGTGCGGTAGGCGTAAGGCGTGCATTGCGGGCCTGCGGCGGCAATTAGGTTTTCAATGCAAAAGCCCTCGTAGCTGGGGCCGCACACAGGGTGCCCAGCGAGGTCGTCGAGTGTGCGCAAACCCAGCAACGCATGCACCAAACCGCTATCACGCACAAACACCTTGGGCGCTTTGACCAAGCGCTTGCCCACGTTGCCACTCCAAGGGCGCAGCCGCCGCACCAGTTGCAGGTCTACCAACAAGTCAATGTACCGCCCAACAGCCGGGCTGGTCAGCCCCAAACTACTGGCCAAACGGGTTTGCTGCAACAGTGCGCCTTGCTGGTGTGCGAGCATGGTCCATAGGCGGCCCACTGTTTCGGCGGGCAGGCGTGGCGCAAACATGGGCACATCGCGTTGCAAGTAGCTGCGCACAAAGTCTTCGCGCCAGCCTAGGCTGGCCGCATCGTTGGCGGCTAACAAACTGTCTGGAAAGCCACCGCGCAGCCACAGTGCATCGGTGCTCATGCTTTGCCCTTGCAGCTCTTGCGCGTTCACGGGCGTGACCTCTAGATACGACACTCGCCCTGCCAGCGTTTCGCTGCTTTGCTGCATCAAATCCAGCGAGGCCGAGCCCAGCAACAAAAACTGCCCTGTGCGTTGCCCCGCCCGCCGCCGCTCGTCAATGATGCCGCGCAGTACCTCAAACAAACCGGGCAAGCGGTGAATCTCGTCCAAGATGACCAGCTTGTCGCCCTGCATGCGCAAAAAGCCGTCGGCATCGTCCAGCTTCAGCCGGTCGGCGGGGCGTTCAAGGTCGAGGTAAACCGAGGCTTGCGGCCACGTGCGCGCCGCCTCTAGAGCGAGCGTGGTTTTGCCCACTTGGCGCGGCCCGAGCAACACCACAGCCGGCGCTTGCTGGAGCTTGTCTTGCAGTTGGGAGAGGGTTTGGCGCGGAATCATCATTGAAATTTTAACGTGTGACTTTAAAATTTCAATGATGATTCCGCGTGTAAAGAGCTAAAAAGTGTATTTGGTGAGTATTTAGGAATTAATTATTTGTCGCTCGGCTATATTTGCGCGTTCCAGTTGCGGGGGGATTTGTCCGACTGCTCTGGTTTTGTACCGCAGGCTTTGCGGAATAAATTACGTAGGGGGACAACAACCGTGCTTATGGAGAAGAAGACGATGAAGAAGTTAGCCTTGTACCTTGCTTCGCTGGCCGTGATGCTGTTAAGCGGACACGCTTTGTCGCAACCCGTTTCCCCCATGGACACCATAAACCTAATGGCCCAAATGGTGTCCGATTACGACGGTAAGAGCATTTGCGCCAAGAGCGCGAAGGTGATGGAACTTGCGCAAGCTCTTCATAACTATTCCACCGCCCATCCAGAAAAAGGAGATCGACTTTCCCAGAAGGATATCTACATCTCCCTCATTGAGAGGTTCCCTTGTCCGTTTAACCCTAAACAAGCGCCTGTGCGACGCGCAACTAATACCGATCTATTCGGCTACTGGGAGCTTGTTCCGGAGTCGATAAGGATCAAGACCAATTTATTTCGGAAAGATCCATTTCCGTCGAACTGTCAATACTTCTTCTTCTCGGAAGACCGAGACATGCGTTCCATCGACATGATCGTCAATGACGCATGCCCCTCCGTAACTGTTACGGATTTCAAAGCTGCTAAAGCGCTCCCTAAGGTCATCGACTGGAAAGTGGAGTCCAGCGGCAACCTGGAAATCACCCGAACTGACATTCCAAACTACATTGAGTCTTGGGATGTGTTTATTGCGACTACTTCCTTCACACAGTCGGGCGTCACATTCAAGCCAGGTGATCTCTTGTTGTTTATGGCTCAATTTGGACAAACGAAAAGAGATGGCCTCGGCACGCTCTATTTCCGTCAGTTCAGAAAATTCGCTGGATCGTAAAGTTGTTCCCCGACCCTGTCGCGCACCGAACGCTGCGCAATAAAGCCGCGCAGCGCCGGTGACCTTGAACGTTATGTCCCTTAATATTCGCATTTCTGGAGAAATCATGAAGAAATTCTTCGTGGACTCCAACTCCAGCGAGCGAGATGCGGACTAGCACTTCGATCGAGTCGACTCGCGGTTTAACTTCAACACTGGCGAAAAGTTGGTGAAGAATAAAGCGTCAGCCGACTACAGCTTTATTCGCTTTGGCAACAACCTTTTCAAATACTTCCCCGTAAAACTAGCCGGATTCGCCGCCAAATCTTCTGGCGTGCCCACACCCACCACCGTGCCACCGCCACTGCCGCCTTCTGGGCCCATGTCAATTAGCCAGTCGGCGGTTTTGATGACGTCAAGGTTGTGTTCGATGATGACGATGGTGTTGCCCGCGTCGCGCAGGTGTTGCAGCACTTTCAGCAGTAACGCAATGTCGGCAAAGTGCAGGCCCGTGGTGGGCTCGTCCAAGATGTAGAGCGTGCGGCCTGTGTCGCGCTTGCTCAACTCCAAGGCCAGTTTCACGCGTTGCGCTTCACCGCCCGATAGCGTGGTGGCAGCTTGGCCAAGTTGCAGGTACGACAGACCCACGTCCATCAAGGTTTGTAGCTTGCGAGCGATGTTGGGCACCGCGTTGAAAAACACCAAAGCGGCTTCAACCGTCAGATCCAAGATTTGCGCGATGTTTTTGCCTTTGTACATGACCTCTAGCGTTTCACGGTTGTAGCGCAAACCGTGGCACACATCGCAAGGCACGTACACGTCGGGCAAAAAGTGCATTTCCACTTTCACCATGCCGTCGCCTTGGCAAGCTTCGCAGCGGCCACCGCCCGAGCCTGCGGCCACGTTGAAGCTGAAGCGCCCAGGGCCATAGCCACGTTCGCGTGCCATCGGCACTTCGGCCATCAACTCGCGGATGGGCGTGAAGAGGCCGGTGTACGTAGCTGGGTTGCTGCGCGGTGTGCGGCCAATGGGCGACTGGTCGACGTTGATGACTTTGTCGAAATAGTCGAGGCCCGTGATTTCGTCGTGCGCCGCTGGTTCGTCGTGTGCGCGGTGAATGGTGTGCGCGGCAGCGGTGTACAACGTGTCGTTTACCAATGTCGATTTGCCTGAGCCCGACACACCGGTGACGCAAGTGAGCAAGCCCACGGGGAAATCAGCGGTGACGTGTTTGAGGTTGTTGCCACGCGCACCACGGATGCGAATGACTTGATGCTCAGACGCGTCCTTGTGCAGCTTGCGTTGGAACTTCAGCTCTTCCGCTTCCACGGGCAAAAAGGCGTTGCGCTTGGACGGCACCTCAATGCGCAGCGCTTGTGCGAGGTAGCGACCCGTCAGTGAGTTGGGGTCGGCTTCAATCTCGGCGGGTGTGCCACGCGCCATCACTTGGCCGCCGTGCACGCCTGCGCCGGGGCCCATGTCCACGCAAAAGTCGGCGGCGCGAATCATGTCTTCGTCGTGTTCCACCACCAACACGCTGTTGCCAATGTCACGCAGGTGTTTGAGGGTGTCGATGAGTCGATCGTTGTCGCGCTGGTGCAAGCCGATGCTGGGCTCGTCCAGCACGTACATCACACCGGTCAGGCCCGAGCCAATTTGGCTGGCCAAGCGAATGCGTTGCGCTTCACCGCCAGACAGTGTGTCCGCGCTGCGATCGAGGCTGAGGTAGTTCAGGCCCACGTCGTTCAAGAACTTCAAACGCGAGGCAATTTCGCGCACCACTTTGTCGGCAATCTCGGCTTTTGCGCCTTGCAGCTTGAGTGTGTTGAAGTAGCCAAAGCATTCGCCCAGCGTGGTGTGGCTGATGTCGAAAATGCCGCGCATTTGATCGCCTTCGCCAATGCGCACATGGCGTGCTTCGCGTCGCAGGCGCGTGCCACCGCATGCAATGCACGCACGCACGCCTCGGTAACGCGACAAGTCTTCGCGCACCACCACCGAATCGGTTTCACGGTAGCGGCGTTCCATGTTGACCAAGATGCCCTCAAAGGGGTGTTTCTTGCTCAGTTTTTTACCGCCAGATTCCAGGCTGTAGTTGAACTTGATTTCTTCTTCGCCCGAGCCATACAACAGCACTTGGCGTATCTCGGGGCTGAGGTCTTCAAAGGGCGCATCAAGGTCAAACTTGTAATGTTTGGCCAAACTCTCCAGCAGGGTGAAGTAGTGCGCGTTGCGGCGGTCCCAGCCTTTGATGGCTCCGCTGCCTAAACTGAGCGAGGGGAATGCCACAACGCGCGCAGGGTCAAAGAAGTCTTGATGACCCAAACCGTCGCACGAGGGGCATGCGCCCACGGGCGAGTTGAACGAGAACAGGCGGGGCTCAAGCTCGCTGATGGAATACGTGCACTGTGGGCATGAGAATTTGGCGTTGAACGCGTGTTCTACACCTGTGTCCATTTCCAGCGCGATGGCGCGACCCTCAGCCAAACGCAGCGCGGCTTCAAAGCTCTCAGCCAAACGCTGACGCAGTCCAGGCGGTGGTGCGGTCATGGCGATGTCGCCAATGCTGGGCGCTGCAACAGGTGCGGGTGCCGCTGGTGCTTCGTGGCGTACCTTGATGCGGTCCACCACCACGTCGATGTCGTGCTTTTCGGTTTTCTTCAGTTCGGGCAGTTCGTCGTACTCGTACACCTTGCCTTCGATGCGAAAACGCACATAGCCCTGCGCTTGCAACTGCGTGAAGATTTCGCTGTACTCACCCTTGCGATTGCGCGCGATGGGCGCGAGCAGCATGAGCTTGGTGTCCTCGGGTAGCGCCATGACGGCGTCCACCATTTGCGACACGCTTTGCGCTTGCAACGCCAAGTTGTGGTCGGGGCAATACGGCGTACCCGCGCGGGCAAACAGCAAGCGCAGGTAGTCGTGAATTTCGGTGACCGTGCCCACCGTCGAGCGGGGGTTGTGGCTGGTGGCTTTTTGCTCAATGCTGATGGCGGGTGACAGGCCCTCAATCAGGTCTACATCCGGCTTGTCTAAGCGGCCCAAAAACTGGCGGGCGTAGGCCGAGAGGCTTTCCACATAACGGCGCTGGCCTTCGGCATACAGCGTGTCAAACGCAAGGCTGGACTTGCCCGAACCCGACAAACCCGTGATGACCACCAGCTGGTTGCGCGGAATGTCGAGGTCGATGTTTTTCAGGTTGTGCGTGCGCGCCCCGCGAATGCTGATGTTTCGCAGAGCTGAGGGGTGGTGCATGGCCTGGCCTAGGTAGGCGCCGTCATCAGTGGGTTTGTTCACGGGTCAGTCAAATATTGGGCAACCCGCCATGATAGTAGGTGGGGGCGCGTTTGTTCATGCCCTCGCAGTAGATGCATGGTTTGGATGGAGATTTTTGTGATAATTAAAGTATCAGATGTTTTGACATAGTTGAAAAAAATGTAGTTCTAATTAATGCGTTTTGAATTCAAAAAATGCGCATGCAGTAGCAAGCTGCTTGGATGCCCGAAGTGGGATGGCACCTTTCCCAAAATTTTAATGTGGGGTATTAATTTACGCGGAGCATCACCAGTGCGAGTAACAGACAAGTCATACCAAGAACATTTCGTGTTCGCTGAACTCCAGCAATACATGGACTTCTACAACCAATTAGCCATATCCATTTATTCTTTTGCCACGAGGGGCACCAAGGCTATCTGCAATATCGATACGTATGTTTACTCCTCAATGCAAGGTACGGTCGAATCAATGCGAACGATATTGCTGGCGGGTCGGATCAATGATGCATACGCACTGCTTCGCAAGTACTACGATTCGGCAGTAATCAACGTTTACTCCAATTTATATCTTCATAACAATTTCAGTATTGAGAGTTTTATCGTAGAGAAGATAAATAACTGGCTTCAAGGAAAGGAAAAGCTACCAGATTATCGAGATATGTCCCAATACATAAAAGGCTCAGCATCGCTTAAGCCCATCAATGATGTATTTGGCGCAGATAACAGATACAAAGACCTTCGTAGTAGGTGCAACGACCATACGCATTACAACTTCTATCGCTATGTAATGTTGAATGACAACGAAATCCACATAAAAGATCGCGACTGGTGGCTGGGTCGCTTTTCTGAGGATGTGCGAGACATATTTATCCTGCATCTTGGATACATATTCTTTTTGAACAACCATTACATGATGTCCGGTGATTATTTGGATGCATTGGAGTGTGGTGTGCAACCGCAAGAAAATTCACAGTATTGGGTTGCTCCATTTATCCAGCAAGTGTTTGACCAAGCCATTACGCCAAGACGCCCTGATGTCACTTCTACGATCAAGATTCATTCTGCAATGCAACTTTCCTGAATCAATTAATGCTCAACCCTGCAGTCAATAGAAAACAGACGAAATTCGGAGAATCTCATGATCACCCTACACACCTTCGGCCCCGCTTTCGGTCAACCAGACCCCAGTCCCTTTGTGATGAAGGCGATGATTTTGTTGAAGCTGTCTGGTCAACCCTACACCACAGACGTGTTTGCAGGTGGCCTCAATCTCGGGCCTAAAGGCAAGCGTCCGTTCATTGTGGACGAGGGTGTGACGGTGGCGGATTCAACCTTGATTCGCTTTCATCTTGAGCAAAAGTACGGCCTTGATTTCGACGCGCACCTGACTTCGCAGCAAAAAGGTGTGACGTGGGCGGTTGAAAAAATGTGCGAAGAACATCTGTATTTCGCTGCGGTTTATTTCCGCTGGATGGTGGATGAAAACTTCAACAAAGGACCGGCCACTTTTTTCAACAAAGCACCTGCGTTGATTCGCCCCTTCGTTCGTGCAGTGATGAGAAACAAGACTCGACAAATGCTGCACGTGCAAGGGCTTGGACGACATACCGAGGCAGAAATCACTCAGTTGGCTTGCCGTGACATTGATGCGCTGGCGCAGGTGTTGGGTGAAGCCGATTGGTTTGGCGGCGCATCGCCTTGTGCGGCAGATGCGAGTGCAGGCGCGTTTGTTTTGGCGTGTCTGTGTGAGCACTTTGACACGCCACTGTTGGCATGCGCCAAATCACACAAGAATCTTGTGGCGTATGCCCAGCGCGTGCAAAGCCGTTTCTTTGCCTGAGTTGATCGCGCGCTGAAGGGGGTAGTCCAGCTAAATGCAGGACAATCACGTGCTGTGACGATCAACCTTACCCCCGACCCCACCTTAGACGACAGTCCGACCATGACGCGCACTGAGTTGCGCGCCAGTGGTTCGCTTGCGTCGATTTTTGCCCTGCGCATGCTGGGTTTGTTTTTGGTGTTGCCCGTGTTTGCGCTGGAGGCCCGCAAATATCCGGGTGGCGACGATCCCGCGTTGATTGGTTTGGCCATGGGCATTTATGGCCTGACGCAAGGCATTTTGCAGATTCCTTTTGGCATGGCATCGGACCGCTTGGGCCGCAAACGGGTGATTATTTTTGGCCTGTTGGTGTTTGCTTTGGGCAGCTTGGTCGCCGGTGGTGCGGATACGTTGTCCGGATTGTTGGTGGGCCGAGCGTTGCAAGGCGCAGGTGCGGTGTCTGCTGCCGTGACGGCTTTGTTGGCAGACCTGACCCGCGACAGCGTGCGTACCAAGGCCATGGCTTTGGTGGGCGCGAGTATTGGCTTGATGTTTGCACTGTCGTTGGTGGTGTCGCCCGTGATTGCGGCGCACATTGGTTTGTCGGGCTTGTTTGTGTTGACGGCTGTGCTGGCTGTGTTGGGGACCGCCGTGGTGGTGTGGGGTGTGCCGAGCGAGCCTCTGGTGCACAAAGATGCTTCCCGTGGCGGGTTGCGTCAAGTGCTGTCTAACCCCGCTTTGTTGCGTTTGAACATTGGCGTGTTTGTGTTGCACGCAGTGCAGTTGGCCATGTGGGTGGCGATTCCTGCTTTTTTGGTGCAGGCGGGTTTAGGCAAAGATGACCATTGGCAAATTTATTTGCCAGCCGTGTTGGGCTCGTTTTTGTTGATGGGCGGCGTGTTCTCACTAGAGCGCCGTGGTTATTTGCGAGCAGTGTTTTTGACTGCCATTGCTTTGATTGCATTGGTCCAAGTGGCGCTGTTGTGGGTGTCGTCTGGCGCTCCTACCATCACCAGTTTGGCGTGGTTGTTGTTTGCGTTTTTCTGTGGCTTTAACGTGTTGGAGGCCACGCAACCTAGTTTGGTGTCACGCATTGCGCCTGCATCGTCCCGCGGTGCAGCCATGGGTGTGTACAACACGCTGCAATCGTTGGGCTTTTTTGCGGGTGGTGTGATGGGGGGGCAACTCGTCAAAAGCCACGGCACACAAGGCTTGTTTTTAACTTGTGCGGCACTGATGGTGCTGTGGTTGGTGGTCGCTTGGCCAATGGTCGCGCCTGCGCGTCCCGTACGTGCTGCAAAGACACCATAATTAGCCCTTATCTGGAGGAATTTACCCATGGCATCCGTTAACAAAGTCATCCTCGTCGGCAACTGTGGCCGCGACCCCGAAGTGCGCTATTTGCCCAGCGGCCAAGCCGTGGCCAATGTGAGCGTGGCGACATCGAGCCGTCGCAAAGACAAAAACAGCGGCGAGATGATTGAAGACACACAGTGGCACCGCGTCACCTTCTATGACCGTTTGGCGGAAATCGCTGGCGAATACGTCAAAAAAGGCCGTCCCATTTACGTGGAAGGCCGCTTGAAGTACGGCGTGTACACCGACAAAACCACGGGTGTGGAAAAGAACACGGTTGACATCATCGCGACTGAGTTGCAACTCTTGGGTGGCCGCGAAGGCATGGGCGGTCCAAGCGGTGGCGGCGACGAAGGTGGTGGCTACAGCCGCCCAGCCGCAGCGCCTCGCCAGGCTGCACCAGCACCACAGCGCCCAGCAGCGCCTGCGCCTGCCAAGGGCGGTTTTGATGACATGGACGACGACATCCCGTTTTAATGTGTCACTGAGAAGCAGACTTACTTTAAACAAAAAAACCGACGGTCGAAAAGCCCGCCGGTTTTTTTACGCCTGTTGGCGTTCGAACGGGTCAGTATTTCTTGGTGTTCTCTAATGTTTCTTGCGCAATCCAGCCAATGCGTCCCTCAGTGTCCATGCGTTGAATGTCTTCCAGCGCGATGCGCATTAACTCGTTTTCTTGTTCGAGTTGATACACACGGTTGCGTAAATTGCTGGCATCTAACCAAGAGCCAATCGCACTTAACAAGCGTGCAATGAAGTAACCCCAATTAGGCATGTGTGTGGTGAGTGAAACGATGAGGCATTTGAGAAGTCTAGATGCAAATGGAGGTTGCGCGTAACGAAGGTGATGTGTGAAACGTTGACCTAAATAATTAAATATTTGCGTCAACAACTTGGTGTTCGTACCCGTTGTTTGATCACTCCGATGTTGGAGTTGTTCAACCACCGTAAAGGAATTTATATGAACAAGCTGATTGCCTCTTTGATCGTTGGTGCTTTCTCTGCTGCAGCTTTTGCTGTCACACCTGCGGCGCCGGCGACACCAGCAACACCTGCCACGCCTGCTTCAGTTGCCAAAGCTGAAACTCCACCTGCGGTGAAGAGCGAAGGCAAACACCGCGGTCAAGAAAAGAAAGCGGCTAAAAAAGCAGAAGCGGCCAAGAAGGTAGAAGCTGCGCCAAAAGCTGACGCTGCCAAGTAAGCGCTACGCTGCGTTGCTCAGTTAGGTCGGGGTTGCGTTCAGCGCTGCAGCGCTGGCGATCACCCCGCCGCCCAAACACACGTCGCCGTCATACAACACCGCCGATTGGCCTGGAGTGACGGCCCACTGAGGATCATCAAAGGCGAGCACCAGCTCGCCTTTTGTGTTGTAGCTCAAGTCACACGGCGCATCGGCTTGGCGATAGCGGGTTTTGGCCGCATACCGACCTGGGGTAGGTGGGTGTGGCGCGCACCAACTCAAGTCGTCGGCGTGCAATGAGCCGTAGAGCAACCAAGGGTGGTCATGGCCTTGCACCACGTACAAGGTGTTGGTGGCCAAGTCTTTGCGTGCGACAAACCAAGGCTGGTGTTCACCGCCGCCGCGTTGTGCGCCCTTTTCTTTCAGGCCACCAATGCCTAAACCTTGACGCTGACCCAGTGTGTAAAAACTCAAGCCAACATGCGTGCCAATCTTGCGGCCCCGTTCGTCTTTGATCGGGCCGGGTTCGTTGGCGATGTATCGGTTTAAAAACTCACGGAAAGGACGTTCACCGATGAAGCAAATGCCGGTGGAGTCTTTTTTCTTGGCATTGGGCAACCCAATTTCATCTGCGATGCGACGCACTTCGGTTTTGTGCAGCTCGCCAACAGGGAACAAAGTTTTAGACAGCTGCGCTTGGTTCAAACGGTGCAAAAAATAGCTTTGGTCTTTGGCAGGGTCTAAGCCTTTGAGGAGCTGAAACTCGCCACCCACTTCACGCACGCGGCAGTAGTGACCCGTCGCGATTTTTTCAGCGCCTAGGCGCATGGCGTGGTCTAAAAATGCTTTGAATTTGATTTCAGCATTGCACAAGATGTCGGGGTTGGGTGTGCGGCCACCTTGGTATTCGCGCAAGAATTCGGCGAATACGCGGTCTTTGTATTCGGCGGCAAAGTTGACATGCTCAATCTCAATGCCAATCACATCTGCCACAGCGGCAGCATCGACGAAGTCGATGTTGGACGAGCAGTATTCGCTGTCGTCATCGTCTTCCCAGTTCTTCATGAAGATGCCGACGACATCGTAGCCCTGCTTTTTCAACAAGTAGGCGCTAACCGCAGAGTCCACCCCGCCGCTCAAGCCCACCACCACACGTTTGTTATTTGCCATGCGGCAATTATCCCTTTGAGAGATTGACCACGCTGGCGTCCGTGTAGATCAAGTCCAAGGGGAAGCGTTGCCCTGACAAATGGTCTTCCATACATCGCAAAACCAAGGGGCTGCGCAGGCGATGCACATTGGCGCGGATTTCATCAGGTGTCATCCACAGGGTGCGCACAATGCCTTTGTCCAGCTTGGCGCCTGCCACTTGTTCACCCAACTCACCGCAATAGGCCATGCGCAAGTAGGTCACGTCTTCGGCGGCGCGTCCCTCGCGGGCGGGGCGCAGCAGGCGCGACATGTAGATGCCCACCATGCTTGTCGGCTTGAAGGTGTGTGTGGTTTCTTCAAGCGCCTCGCGTGCACAACCGTCTTCAGGGGACTCGCCGGGGTCTAAATGACCCGCTGGGTTGTTCAGACGCAAGCCTTCGGGTGTGTGTTCTTCGATCAGTAGGTAGCGCCCCTCGCGTTCAATGATGGCGGCGACGGTGACACTGGGCTTCCAACGTTTATTCATCGCGCCATTATCTTTCGGGTAAGCCCACCTCTGTGTGCGTCATAAAGTCGTGTAACCTTGCGGCACTCTGACAAAAATAAGTACCCATACGAGGAGATGCGCATGTTGATTGGTGTTCCCGCCGAAACGACGGCAGGCGAGACCCGTGTAGCCGTCACGCCAGAAACGGCGAAGAAGTTGATCTCTCAAGGTCACACGGTGCGGGTGCAAACGGGGGCCGGTGTCGCCGCCAGCGTTCCAGATGCGGCTTATGCCGCAGTAGGCGCTGAGGTGGTCGATGCCTCCGGCGCTTGGGGCTGTGATTTGGTACTCAAGGTGCGCGCACCTGAAGCGTTGGAGTCGTCCAGCATCAAAGCTGGCAGCACGGTGGTCGGCATGCTCGAGCCCTTCAATGCAGAAGGCTTGCAGCGTTTGGCTGTAGCAGGTGCAACAGGCTTTGCACTGGAAGCTGCACCGCGTACAACCCGAGCGCAAAGCATGGACGTGCTGTCCTCGCAAGCCAACATTGCTGGGTACAAAGCGGTCATGTTGGCTGCAGACAAATACCAGCGATTCTTTCCCATGCTGATGACAGCTGCCGGCACGGTCAAGGCCGCGCGTGTGGTGATCCTCGGAGTGGGCGTGGCGGGTTTACAAGCCATTGCCACAGCCAAACGTTTAGGCGCTGTGATTGAAGCCACCGATGTGCGTCCTAGCGTCAAAGAACAAGTGGAGTCACTGGGTGCGAAGTTCATTGACGTACCGTTTGAAAGCCAAGACGAAAAAGATGCCGCCGAAGGCGTGGGCGGCTATGCCCGTCCCATGCCGCAAAGCTGGCTGGACCGCCAAAAGGTCGAGGTGGCCAAGCGCGTGGCTTTGGCAGACGTGGTCATCACCACGGCTTTGATCCCAGGCCGTGCTGCGCCTGTGTTGGTGACCGAAGACATGGTCAAGGCCATGAAGCCAGGCGCTGTCATCATCGACATTGCTGCAGGTAAAGGGCCCCACGGCACGGACGGCAACTGTCCACTCACGGAAGCTGGCAAAACGGTTATCAAACATGGCGTGACGATTGTGGGTGAGACCAATTTACCCGCTTTGGTGGCAGCAGATGCCAGCGCGCTGTACGCCCGTAACGTGCTCGATTTTTTAAAGCTCGTCATCAACAAAGAAGGTGCGTTGCACATAGATCTTGAAGACGACATCGTGGCGGCGTGTTTGGTCACCCGCGACGGCGCGGTGGTGAAGAAATAAACAGAAGAAGAAAAGCCAAGGAGTCAAATCATGGATGTTGTGTCCCCCACCCTCGTTAACTTGATTATTTTTGTGCTCGCCATCTACGTGGGTTACCACGTGGTGTGGACGGTGACCCCAGCGCTGCACACGCCGCTCATGGCGGTGACCAATGCCATCTCCGCCATCGTCATCGTGGGTGCCATGTTGGCCGCTGCCATGACCGAAACCACGTTGGGTAAAACCATGGGGGTGCTGGCTGTGGCGCTCGCTGCGGTGAATGTGTTTGGTGGCTTCATGGTCACGCGCCGCATGCTGGAAATGTTCAAGAAGAAAGACAAGCCTGCTAAGGCTGCAGGAGACAAAGCATGAGCATGAACATGAACTTTGTTTCCATGAACTTGGTCACCTTGCTGTACTTGGTGGCGAGTGTGTGTTTCATTCAAGCGCTCAAAGGGTTGAGCCATCCGACGACTTCCATTCGCGGCAACGTGTTTGGCATGACCGGCATGACGATTGCTGTGCTGACCACTGCCGCCTTGATCGTGAAGCTGTCGGGTTCAGGTTTTGGCATGAGCTGGGTGTTGTTGGGTTTGGTGGTCGGCGGCGGTGCGGGCACGGTGATGGCCCAACGTGTTGAGATGACCAAGATGCCTGAGCTTGTGGCTTTCATGCACAGCATGATTGGTTTGGCCGCGGTGTTCATTGGTGTGGCGGCGGTGGCAGAGCCTTGGGCGTTTGGCATCACTGCGGCACCCCAAGAGTTGGTGACAGGCATGCAAACCAGCGCAGGCTTGGTGATCACCGAGAGCGTGCAGCGTTTTGCCATTCCCGCAGGGAACCGCTTGGAGTTGTTCTTGGGGGCCGCCATTGGTGCGATCACCTTCAGTGGCTCGGTGATTGCGTTTGGCAAGCTATCGGGCAAATACAAATTCCGCTTGTTCCAAGGGACGCCCGTGAGTTTTGCAGGGCAGCACCTGTTGAACTTGGTTTTGGGCTTGGTCACGGTGGGCTTGGGCTTGATGTTTGTGGCCAGTGAAAGCTGGACGGCGTTTTTTGCCATGCTGGCGTTGTCGTTTGTGATGGGTGTGCTCATCATCATCCCGATTGGTGGTGCAGACATGCCTGTGGTGGTGTCGATGCTCAACAGCTATTCGGGTTGGGCGGCCGCGGGCATTGGCTTTAGCTTGAACAACAGCATGCTCATTATTGCCGGCAGCTTGGTGGGCAGCTCGGGTGCGATTCTGAGCTACATCATGTGTAAGGCGATGAACCGTTCGTTCTTCAGTGTGATCTTGGGCGGCTTCGGTGCTGAGGCAGTTACCAGCGGTGGTGGTTCGCAAGAGCAACGCCCCGTCAAGAGCGGCAGTGCGGATGATGCGGCCTACATCTTGGCCAATGCTGAAACAGTGGTGATCGTGCCCGGTTACGGCTTGGCTGTGGCGCGTGCCCAGCATGCGGTGAACGAGTTGGCTGAAAAACTGATGCACAAAGGCATCACGGTGAAGTACGCAATTCACCCAGTGGCCGGCCGTATGCCTGGTCACATGAACGTGTTGTTGGCTGAGGCTGAAGTGCCTTATGACCAAGTGTTTGAGATGGAAGACATCAACGGTGAATTCGGCCAAGCCGACGTTGCCATCATATTGGGTGCCAACGACGTGGTGAACCCTGCTGCGCTAGAGAAGGGAAGCCCTATCTACGGCATGCCGATTTTGGAGGCTTACAAAGCCAAGACGGTGATTGTGAACAAGCGAAGCATGGCCTCGGGCTATGCGGGCTTGGACAATGAGTTGTTTTATATGGACAAGACCATGATGGTGTTTGGAGACGCCAAGAAAGTGGTGGAAGACATGGTGAAAGCGATCGAATGACGACGATGAATGCAAGACCTTGGTTAAGCGCATATCCCGAAGGCGTGCCTGCCGATGTGGATACACATGCGTATGCCTCGTTGGTCGACTTGATGCAAGAGAGCTTCAAGCTCTTTGGGGACAAAACCGCGTTTAGCTTCTTGGGTCGTGGTCTGACCTACCGTGAACTCGACCGATTGAGCCAAGTGTTTGCGGCGTATTTGCAGAGCTTGGGCTTGGTGTTTGGTGACCGTGTGGCGATTATGTTGCCCAACACATTGCAGTACCCCATTGCTGTTGCGGCTATCTTGCGTGCGGGTTTTGTGGTGGTCAACATCAACCCGCTCTACACCCCACGCGAGCTGGAGCTTCAGCTCAAAGATGCGGATGCAAAAGCCATCATCATTTTGGAAAATTTTGGTGCTTCGTTGCAAGAGTGTCTGGCGCGAACCCCTATCAAACATATTGTGTTGTGTGCGATGGGCGACCGACTGGGGTGGATCAAAGGCGCGTTGGTCAACCATGTGGTGCGCCGCATTAAAAAAATGGTGCCCCCCTTTGTTTTGCCTACGGCCGTGCGTTTCAACGAGGCACTGGCGCAAGGCGAACGTTGCACGTTGGTTTTGCCCGAGATTGATGGCGACGATCTGGCGGTGTTGCAATACACCGGAGGCACAACTGGCGTTGCCAAAGGTGCTGAGTTGTTGCATCGCAATTTGGTGGCCAATATGTTGCAGGCCTCTGAGTGGTGTGGGCCTGCGCTCAAACGCATTCCAGCGCATGAGCAACCCACGTTTGTTTGCGCTTTGCCCCTGTATCACATCTTCGCTTTCAATGTGAATTTGCTGTCGTGCATGCGCATGGGTGGTTGCTCTATTTTGATTCCCAATCCGCGCGACATTCCCGCGGTGTGTAAAGAACTGGCCAAGCATCGGTTTCATATCTTCCCTGCGGTGAACACCTTGTTCAATGCATTGGCCAATCACGTCGATTTCAGCAAGGTGGATTGGTCGCATTTGGTGGTTTCTTTGGGGGGCGGCACAGCCGTCCAAAGTGCAACCGCCAAACTGTGGTTAGAGAAAACGGGCTGTCCCATTTGCGAAGCCTATGGCTTGTCCGAAACCAGTCCTGCCGCCAGTAGCAATCCCGTCACCAGCCAAACTTTCACGGGTTCAATTGGTGTGCCGCTTCCCAGCACGGAGATGAAAATCATCGACGATGATGGCAACGAAGTGCCCATTGGTCAGCCAGGTGAGATTGCCATTCGTGGGCCACAAGTGATGGCGGGTTACTGGCAACGTCCAGATGAAACTGCGCGGGTTATGACACCGGATGGTTTTTTCAAATCAGGTGATGTGGGTGTCATGGATGAACGTGGTTACTTCCGCATCGTGGATCGTAAAAAGGACATGATTTTGGTCAGTGGCTTTAACGTCTATCCAAACGAAGTCGAAGACGTGGTGGCAAGTTTGCCCGGTGTGCTGGAGTGCGCCGTCATTGGCATACCCGACGAGCGCTCGGGTGAGGCCGTCAAATTGGTGGTGGTCAAAAAAGATACTGCTTTGACCGAAGCACAAGTGATGGAGCATTGCAAACACAACCTCACGGGCTACAAACTCCCGCGTGTGATTGAGTTCCGTATGGAGTTACCCAAAACCCCCGTGGGTAAGGTGCTGCGTCGCGAATTACGCGATCAAAAATAAGCATGGGTCGAATTGCGCTGGTCAGCGCCATGCATGAAGAACTGTCGGCCGTGCTGGCACGCATGCCCGATGAGCAAAAAACCGTGGTAGCTGGCCGTGAGTTTTGGGTTGGCCACTGGCATGGCCACGAAGTGGTGGCGGTGCTCTCTCGCATTGGCAAAGTGGCCGCTGCAACTACGGCTACGACCTTGGTGGAGCGTTTTGGCATCACGCGCATGGTGTTCACAGGTGTGGCAGGGGGCTTGGCAGCGCATGTCAATGTGGGTGATGTGGTCGTGGCGCGTGAATTCATGCAGCACGACATGGATGCATCACCCTTATTTCCCCGACACGAAGTGCCGTTGATGGGCATCACAAGGTTTCCTGCTGATCAGGTTTTGAGTGACGCCTTGGCTTTTGCGGCTCCGTTGGCTTTGCAGGATCTCGTGGCCTCGCTGCCGCAGCGTGAGTGGCTCAATTTGGAGTTGTCAGCTGCGCGTGTGCACCAAGGACTGATTGCGAGTGGTGATCGCTTTGTGTCGCAAACCACCGAGAGTCAAAACTTGCAACGCGAGTTGCCTGACGTGCTGGCTGTGGAAATGGAATGTGCGGCCATTGCGCAGGTGTGCCACGACTATGGCGTACCCCTTGCAGCCGTGCGCACCATCTCAGACCGAGCCGATGACGCTGCACATGTAGATTTTCCGCGCTTCATACAAAGCATTGCCAGCCGATACAGCGTTGCCGTGCTGGATCGTTTGTTGGCAACTTTGCCTGCTTAATTACTTCAGCCAACCACGCTTGCGGAAGTACCACATGGGGACCAACGCGCTCGCCACCATCAACGCCAGCGCAAACGGATAGCCCCAAGTCTTGTCTAGCTCAGGCATGTGTTGAAAGTTCATGCCGTAAATGCTGGCAATCAAGGTGGGTGGCAGCAAGGCCACACTGGCCACCGAGAAGATTTTGATGATCTTGTTTTGGTTGATGTTGATGAAACCAACGGTCGCATCCATCAAAAAGTTGATCTTGTCGAACAAGAACGCCGTGTGGTTATCGAGCGATTCAATGTCGCGCAAGATTTGGCGCGCCTCTTCAAATTGATCCGCATTGAGCATGCGCGAGCGCATCATGAAGCTCACTGCGCGGCGCGTGTCCATCACGTTGCGACGGATGCGACCATTCAAGTCTTCCTGACGTGCGATGGCACCCAGCACCTCACCAGCGAGCTCATCGGTCACGTCTTCGGACAGAACCAGCTTGCCTGCTTTTTCAAGTTGGTCGTAAATGCCTTCGAGCGTGTCGGCTGAGTATTCGGCATCGGCATCAAAGAGTTTGAGCAACACATCTTTGTCGTCCTCAATCAAGCCAGGCGCGCGGCGGGCACGCATGCGCAACAAACGAAACACGGGCACGTCTTCATCATGAATGGAGAACAAGACCCCGCGACTGCGCAGGGCGGTGTTGTTTTGGTTCAAGATGAACGCCACACGCACCGTGCGAGGCTCGTCTTCGTGGGCGATCAAGAAGTCACTGCGGATGTGCAGTTCACCGTTGTCTTCTTCGTAGAAGCGCGCGGACTCTTCAATGTCCTCGTCCATCGCATCTTCGGGAATAGAAAGGCCGTAGTACTGTTTGATCCAGCGCTTTTCCTCAAGCGTGGGTGCTTCGAGGTCAACCCAGATCGGTTGGAATTTGGAGAGTTCTTCCAACGATTCGATCTCTTCTTGGAAGAGGCGACCGTTGGCCAGCGTGAAGATATTGAGCATGGCAGTCCTTGCGCGTGTGGCACAGAAATTCGAAGGGTGAGAAATGCAGCTTTCGAATTCGCGCGGCGCCTAGGAGCCAGATGCGATCCGAAAGCTACCGACTAGGGTAGGTTTCCAAGGAGATAGCTCCGCTGTTGATGTGGCGCAGATTATCGCACCGAGGCGGTGCGATCTAGGGGTTTTCCGTAGGCTGTTTTTTGGGTTTTTTTGAGCTTGACCCATTGTCTTTTTCAAAGCCTGAGCGCATAGTGAAACTGCTAACTCACCAACGGAGGTTTTTTATGAATTTGACGATCAGTGGTCACCATCTTGAAGTAACTCCAGCGCTGCGCAGTTATGTGGCAGGCAAGCTAGACCGTATTACCCGACATTTTGATCAGGTGGTGGACGTGAAAGTACTGTTGAGTATTGAGAACCAAACGGAAAAGGAGCGTCGTCAAAAAGCCGAATGCAACATCCACGTCAAAGGTAACGACATGTTTGCCGAAAGCGCTCACGAAGACATGTATGCCGCAGTGGATGAATTGGTGGATAAGTTGGATCGCCAAGTGGTCCGTCATAAGGACCGATTGCAGAGTCATCACCATGAGAGCCCAAAACGCTTGATGTGAGACCTTTCAGAAACTTCTCAAAACCGCCATAAAACGGCGGTTTTGTTGTTTTGGCCTCTGTTATTTTGCGGGTGCATAATCTGCGCTCAATCATGAATCGCTTAGCTTCCATCCTTCCTCCGCCACAAGTCCTTGTGCGCGTCGAGGTCACCAGTAAAAAGCGCGCCTTTGAAGAGGCGGGCTTGTTGTTTGAAGGTCTGCATGGCCTCAACCGCGCTTTGGTGGCTGAGAGCTTGTTTGCCCGTGAACGCTTGGGCTCGACAGGCTTAGGTCATGGCGTTGCGATCCCACATGGTCGTATCAAAGGGTTGAAGTCGCCCATGGCGGCAGTGTTTCAGTTGGACAAAGCCATTGGCTTTGATGCACCGGATGAGCAGCCCGTCAGTTTGCTGATTTTTTTGTTGGTGCCTGAAGCATCCACCCAAAAGCATCTCGAAATCTTGTCTGAAATCGCAGAGCTGTTGAGCGATACCGGCTTGCGCGAAAAAATCAAAACCTGTGATGATGCGACGGAACTCCATCGCATCATCTCCACTTGGAATGCGGTGCAACCGTGAGGCCTTCCGTCATCAGCGCGGATGTGCTGTTTGAAGCCTTTCGTGGCCAATTGCGTTGGGAGTGGATTGCCGGTTTAGGTGCTTCCGAGCGGCATTTTGATGAAGTGGCCGTGCGTGTCGCCCGTTCCGGTGCTGACTTGATCGGTTACCTCAACTACATCCATCCATACCGCGTGCAGGTGTTGGGCGAGCGTGAGGCCAACTACGTCAGTAAATGCTCTCCAGAGGATGCTGCTCGTCGTATTGCACGTATCGTTACCTTAGAGCCCCCCATGCTGGTCTTGGCCGATGGACAGGCGCCGCCAGAGGCCTTGGTGGCGATGTGCGAACGTGCACAAATCCCGTTGTTTGCGACCCACGAATCGGCTGCGTTTGTGATCGATTTGTTGCGTGCTTATTTGTCCAAGCATTTTGCCGACCGCACCACCATGCACGGCGTATTCATGGATATTTTGGGCTTGGGCGTGATGATCACGGGCGAGTCCGGCTTGGGTAAAAGCGAGTTGGGCTTGGAGTTGATTTCGCGAGGCAATGGCTTAGTGGCCGATGATGCCGTGGATTTGTATCGCATCAACCAAACCACGATTGAAGGCCGCTGCCCTGAGTTGCTGCAAAACTTGCTCGAAGTGCGCGGCATTGGTTTGCTAGATATCCGCGCCATCTTTGGCGAAACCGCTGTGCGTCGCAAGATGCGCTTGAAGCTCATCGTTCATTTGGTGCGCAAAGAGACCTTAGAGCGCGATTATGAGCGCTTGCCTCACGAGCCACTCACGCAAGACGTGCTCGGTGTGCCTGTGCGCAAGGTGGTGATTCAGGTGGTGGCAGGCCGCAACATCGCGGTGTTGGTGGAGGCGGCTGTCCGCAATTCGATTCTGCAGTTGCGTGGTGTCGATACGTATCAAGAATTCATTGCGCGTCACCAGCGCGCCATGTCGCAAAGCTAACCCAATCAGCCTATTGGTCGGTGTTCGCAGTTCTTTTTGCGGCAATGCGCGTACAAGCTCAGGGCGTGATCTGCAATTTCAAAGCCATGGCGTTTGGCTACTTTCACTTGCAGGGCTTCGATTTCTTCGTCGTGAAACTCTTCCACGCGGCCACAGTCTAGGCAAACCAAATGGTCATGGTGCTCGCCTTCGTTGAGTTCATACACCGCGCGTTCGCTTTCAAAGTGGCTGCGCTTCAAGATATTCGCTTGTTCAAATTGCATCAACACGCGGTAGACCGTGGCCAAACCAATGTCCATGTTTTGCAGCATCAATTGGCGATACACGTCTTCTGCTGTCAGGTGACGCTGATCGCTTTGTTGAAACAGCTCCAAAATTTTCAGGCGAGGCGCTGTGGCTTTGAGTCCAATGCTTTTTAAATCGTCTGGGTGTGCCATTTTTTCTTTCCCTTCGCGGCGGAAATAGGTCGGCCGCTACAATGAAGTCATCATAGCCTCAGCGCCTCATTCGGCCTTTCACACCATGTTTGAATCCTGTCGAAATGCCTTTCGTTTTTTGCGTCAACAGCGCCACTTTTTGGCGGCGCTTGGCGTGGCTGCCAGCTTGGGGCTCAGTGCTTGTTCTAATTTGATTTATCGTCCAGAAGTTGTGCAAGGCAACTTCGTTTCGCGTGAACAAGTGCAAGCCTTGCGCGCAGGTATGCCGCGTCAAGCTGTGCGTGATGTGCTTGGCACGCCATTGGTCACCAGCTTGTTCCATGCCGATCGCTGGGACTATGCATTCACCATTCGCCGTCAGGGCGCAGAACCACAACAGCGTCGCCTCAGCGTGTTTTTCAAAAACGACATGCTGGATCGCATTGAGGGCGACCCGCTGCCCACTGAGGCCGAATTCGCTGCCAAGCTAGACAACCGTCGCCCACCGACCAAATTGCCAGAACTCAAAGCAACCGATGCTGAGTTGGCCAAATTTCCAGCCAAGCCTGCAACTGCTGCAGGTGCGGCTCAAGCAGCAACCCCAGCTGCGCCTGTGTCTTACCCACCGCTTGAAAACGCGGCCCGTTGATTATTGAAAGTGCCGATACACCATGGCCCAATCTCCTGATATTTTGAAAATTGCCATCGCTGGCGCCAGTGGCCGCATGGGTCATATGCTGATTGAGGCCGTGCGCAATGACCCCACGTGCCAACTCGCAGGTGCTTTGGATGTGCCTTCTAGCCCAGGTATCGGTAACGATGCCACCGGATTTTTAGGCCAAGCCAGCGGTGTGACCATTGAGGCCGATGTGCGCAAAGGCTTACAAAACAGCCACGTGTTGATTGACTTCACGCGTCCAGAAGGCACGCTGGCACATCTGAAAATTTGCCGCGAATTGGGTGTCAAGTTGGTAGTGGGGACAACCGGTTTCACCGACGCGCAAAAAGCGGAAATCGCCGAAGCCGCCAAAGACATTGCGATTGTCATGGCCCCCAACATGAGCGTGGGTGTGAACGTGACTTTGAAGCTGTTGCAAATGGCCGCACAAGCCATGCCCACCGGCTATGACATCGAGATCATTGAAGCTCATCACCGCCACAAAGTAGACGCGCCTTCTGGCACTGCACTCAAAATGGGCGAAGTGATCGCTGATGCTTTGGGACGCGATCTCAAAGACTGCGCTGTGTATGAGCGTTATGGTCACACCGGTGAACGTGACCCATCCACCATCGGTTTTGCCACCATCCGTGGTGGCGATATCGTGGGCGACCACACCGTGTTGTTTGCGGGCACAGGTGAGCGCATCGAAGTCACACACAAGTCCTCCAGCCGTGCCACGTATGCGCAAGGCAGCTTGCGCGCCGCGAGCTTCTTGGCGGGTAAGCACAAGGGCTTGTTCGACATGTTTGACGTGTTGAACCTGCGTTAATCAACATGGACTTTTTTGCTGCTGCTTTGCAAGGTGATGCGCTCAGTGCTGCTTTGGCATTGGCTTTGCTGGCCATGTCCGTCGCGAGTTGGAGTGTGATTTTTTACAAAGCGTGGTTGTTGCACCGTGTGAGCGCCGATGTGGCGAATGGCAAAGCCGCTTTCTGGCAAGCCCGCGATGTGCAGCAAGGCCTCAACGCCTTGGCCTCAGTCGAGCGTACGGCTGTGCTCTTGCCTCTTGCGCAAGCGAACCAACAACTCATGCCGGGCACGCTGGGTGCCCAAGGCGATGTGTCTGCTCAACGTACCCGTGTGCTGCGCGATGCGTTGCATGTGGTGCTGCACCGGTTGCAGTCGGGGCAGGTGTTACTGGCCACCGTTGGTTCCACCGCACCGTTTGTGGGCTTGCTCGGTACGGTCTGGGGTATTTATCACGCGCTCACGGGTATTGCAACGGCAGGTCAGCTGACGATTGAGCGTGTGGCCGGTCCTGTGGGCGAGGCCTTGGTCATGACTGCGGCTGGCTTGGCGGTGGCACTGCCCGCAGTTTTGGCTTTTAACGTCATGGGGCGCGTCATCAATCGCTTAGAGCAAGAGCTCGAAGGCTTTGCCCACGATTTGCGAGAGCTTTGATGGCTTTTGGACGTTTTGAGCGTACGCCCGGGCAAACGCCCATGAGCGATATCAACGTCACCCCTTTGGTCGATGTGATGATGGTTTTGCTGGTCATCTTCATCATCACCGCGCCCTTGATGGTCAGCGCATTGAAGCTAGATTTACCTAAAACCGAAGGTGCACAAGCCAGCAGTGCGCCCCCGCGCTTCGTCAAACTCAGCATCGACGCCAAAGGCAAGGTCTATTTGGACGATAAAGCCATCACATTGGACGAACTCAAGCGCAGCCTTAACACCCAAGCGGCCAAGGCTTTGGCAGCCGATCACGGCGAATTACCAGAGGTGCAGCTGCGTGCGGACGAGCATGTGCCTTATGGTCGGGTGGTCGAGGTTATGGGCTTGGCCCAGCAAGCGGGCATGAACCGCATTGGCTTTGTCACAGAGCGCAAGCAGCCTGTCGGCAATCCCTGAACGAAGGCCTAAAATCTAAGCCTTTCGTGCCTTGGCTTTTTTGAGGCGCTGCTCCCCGTACCCATCGGGGTTCTCTGACTGATTCCATGCAAGACAAATACAACCACACCGAGGTCGAACGCGCCGTTCAGGCCGCTTGGACCCACGCCGACGCTTACCGCGTGACCGAAGACGCGTCCAAGAAAAAGTTTTACGCTTGCTCCATGCTGCCCTACCCCAGCGGCAAGCTGCACATGGGCCACGTGCGCAACTACACCATCAACGACATGCTCACGCGCAACCTGCGCATGAAGGGCTACAACGTGTTGATGCCCATGGGCTGGGATGCCTTTGGTTTGCCCGCAGAAAACGCCGCGCTGAAAAACGGCGTGCCACCTGCCAAGTGGACCTACGAAAACATTGCCTACATGAAGAAACAAATGCAGGCGATGGGTTTGGCCATTGACTGGTCGCGTGAAGTGGCCACCTGCGACTCGACTTACTACAAGTGGAATCAGTGGTTGTTCTTGAAGATGCTGGAAAAAGGCATCGCCTATCGCAAGACCCAAGTGGTGAACTGGGATCCAGTGGACCAAACGGTGTTGGCCAACGAGCAAGTGATTGACGGGCGCGGTTGGCGCACCGGTGCTCTGGTGGAAAAGCGAGAGATCCCTGGCTACTACTTGGACATCACCAGCTACGCACAAGAGCTGTTGGACCACGTGCAAATCGGCAACGAAAAAGCCACGCTCAACGGATGGCCCGACAAAGTGCGCCTGATGCAAGAAAACTGGATTGGCAAGTCTGAAGGTGTGCGCTTTGCGTTCACGCATGACATTGCAAATGCAGATGGCACTTTGATTGGCGATGGCCGCATGTATGTGTTCACCACACGTGCCGACACCATCATGGGCGTGACCTTTTGTGCGGTGGCCGCAGAGCACCCGCTGGCGGCACATGCCGCCGCAGCGAACCCTGCGCTGGCTGCCTTCATTGAAGAATGCAAAACAGGTGGCACCACAGAGGCTGAGTTGGCCACGCAAGAGAAAAAAGGCATGCCCACAGGATTGTTCGTCACGCACCCGTTGACCGGCGCGAAGGTCGAAGTGTGGGTAGGCAACTATGTGCTCATGTCCTACGGTGATGGCGCGGTCATGGGCGTGCCTGCGCATGATGAGCGCGACTTTGCATTTGCTTTGAAATACGACTTGCCGATCAAACAGGTGGTAGGCCTCGACGGTGCAGTGGCAGCCTCGACAGGCACGCCGGGCTCCTCATGCTGCGAGCAGAAATCGTCAACCGGCACACCTTTCGATGCCGCCTCTTCGGCATTCGATGCAACAGCGTGGCAAGAGTGGTACGCCACCAAAGCTGGCGTGTGTGTGAACTCAGGCGAGCTCAACGGCCTGAACCAAAAAGCCGCAGTCAACAAGGTGGCCGAACTGCTCGCCGCCAAGGGGTTGGGTGAAAAGAAAACCACTTGGCGTTTGCGCGACTGGGGCATCAGCCGTCAGCGCTATTGGGGCACACCAATTCCGATCATCCATTGCGACGAACACGGCGCGGTGCCCGTGCCTGAAAAAGACCTGCCTGTGGTGCTGCCGCAAGACTGCATTCCCGATGGCTCTGGCAATCCGCTGCACAAGCACGAAGGTTTTCACGCCGGTGTCACTTGCCCCGTGTGCGGCAAGCCTGCACGCCGTGAGACCGACACCATGGATACCTTTGTGGATTCGTCTTGGTACTTCATGCGCTATTGCGATCCCACCAACGCGGATGCGATGGTGGCAGAGGGTGCTCAGTATTGGGCGCCAATGGACCAATACATTGGTGGCATTGAGCACGCCATCCTGCACTTGTTGTACGCCCGTTTTTGGACCAAAGTCATGCGCGACATGGGCTTGGTCAAAGTGGACGAGCCGTTTACCAAATTGCTCACGCAAGGCATGGTGCTCAACCACATTTACTCACGCCGCACAGCGAAGGGTGGCAAAGACTATTTCTGGCCACACGATGTCGAGCATGTGCTTGATGACGCAGGCAAGGTCGTGGGTGCCAAACTCAAAAATGAGGCTGATAGTAGCGATGGCAAATTGCCTGTGGGCACCGCGATCGACTATGAAGGCGTGGGCACCATGTCCAAGTCCAAGAACAACGGCGTTGATCCGCAAGACTTGATTGAAAAATACGGTGCTGACACCGCGCGCCTGTACACCATGTTCACCGCGCCGCCCGAAGCCACACTGGAGTGGAACGATGCCGCCGTGGAGGGCAGCTACCGTTTCTTGCGCCGTGTGTGGAACTTTGGCGTCAAACACGAAGCTGCACTCAAAGCAGCTACCGCAGGCAATTTGAGCGCTGCGAAGCCACGCAAAGAAGCTGCGGACCTGCGCCGCGAAATGCACGTGGTGTTGAAGCAAGTCAGCTACGACTACGACCGCATGCAATACAACACCGTGGTGTCGGGTTGCATGAAGTTGCTCAACGCTTTGGAAGACTTCAAATTCGATGGCAGCGAAGGCGATCAAGCCGTGCTGTGCGAAGGCGTGTCGGTGTTGTTGCGCATGCTCTACCCTGCTTGCCCGCATATCACTGCAAACTTGTGGTCTGAGTTGGGCTATGCCGCGCAGTCTGGCGATTTGCTGGACACCGCTTGGCCTGAGGTCGATGAGTCGGCCTTGCTGCGTGACGAGTTGGAGTTGATGCTGCAAATCAACGGCAAGCTGCGTGGCTCTGTCACTGTCAGTGCTACGGCGAGCAAAGAGCAAATCGAGCAAGCCGCGTTGGCCACGGAAGCCTTCGTCAAGCAAGCCAATGGCGCTGCACCGAAGAAAGTCATCGTGGTGCCTGGCCGTTTGGTCAACATCGTCGTTTAAAGGTTTCTATGCGCACCACACGCCGCTCTTGGTTGATGTCGACGGCTCTCGTTGCGGGGCTGGCGGGGTGCGGCTTTGAGTTGCGCAAGCCGCCTAGCTATGCGTTCAGCACCCTCTTTAGCGGCATTCCTATCGTGTCGCCGTTTGGCGTGAAGCTCAAGCGCAGCTTGGAGTCTTCGGGACAGGTGGAGGTGATCACCGACTCGCGTCAGATCGAGCGTGCACAGGTCATTTTTGATCAGCTGTTTGAGTTGCGTGAAAAAGTGGTTGTGGGCCGTACCTCGACCGGTGCCATTCGCGAATATCAATTGCGGCTGCGCTATCGCTTTCGTTTGCGCTCAAGAAACGGCATTGAGTTAATTCCAGATACAGAAATTTTTCTGACACGCGACATCAACTACACCGAAACCGGTGCCTTGTCCAAAGAGTCAGAAGAGGGTTTGCTTTACCGCGACATGGAAAACGATTTGGTGTTGCAAATTCAACGCCGCTTGGCTGCTGTGCGCCAAATCTGATCATGCAAATCGCCAGCGCTCAATTTGCCAACCATCTGCAAGCGCAAGCGAGCAAAGGGTTGCGCAGCCTCTACACCTTGCATGGCGATGAACCGCTGTTGCAACAAGAAGCGTTAGACGCCTTGCGGACCACCGCACGTTCGCAGGGGTACACCGAGCGCAGCGTTTATAGCGTGGCGGGTGCGCATTTTGATTGGGGCGAGGTTTTGGCGGCGGGGGGCTCCATGAGTTTGTTTGCGGACAAGCAACTCATTGAAATTCGCATCCCTTCAGGCAAGCCTGGCAAAGAAGGCAGCACGGCCTTGCAGCAAATTGCTGAACTGGCGGTGGGCAATGACAGCACGCTGACCGTGGTGCTGTTGCCGCGCCTAGATAAAGCCACCAAAAGTTCAGCGTGGTTCAGTGCGTTAGAAAACAATGGCATCAGCGTGCAGATTGACCCGGTTGAGCGTCACGCCTTACCCACATGGATTGCGCAGCGCTTGGGCGCACAGCAACAACGTGTGGCGGCTGGCGAGGCGGGTCAACACACGTTGCAGTTTTTTGCCGAACGTGTCGAGGGCAACTTGCTTGCTGCACATCAAGAAATTCAAAAACTGGGCCTTCTCTATCCAGAGGGTGAATTGAGTTTTGAGCAAGTGGAGCGCGCAGTGTTGAACGTGGCGCGTTACGACGTGTTCAAGCTTTCAGAGGCGGTGCTCAGTGGGCAGCCTCTGCGCGTACAACGCATGCTTGATGGCCTCAAGGCCGAGGGCGAAGCTGAGGTGCTGGTGCACTACACGTTGGCCGAAGAGATTCGCGCCTTGAAACGCGTCAAAGATGCCATGGCTTCTGGCAAAGCGTTGCCCATGGCTTTGCGTGAGCAACGCATCTGGGGTCCTCGCGAGCGTTTGTTTGAACGCGTGTTGCCGCGTTTGAGCGTGGGGATGCTTGAAAAATTACTGCAATCGGCACACCAAGTCGATGGCATTGTCAAAGGTCTCAAAACACCGGAGTGGCCTGCCGACAACTGGCAAGCCCTGCACCGTTTGGCCATGCGTTTGTGTCGTGCTTGCATGCCGCGCAACGCCTAAAGGAAAATCACACCATGACTACTCTGAACGTCGCTGAACATATGCGTACCTTGGGGGCGCAGGCTAAGACTGCTTCTGCCCAAATGGCGAAGGCCTCTGCCGCTGTGAAAAATACGGCGCTGCGCAAGCTGGCTGCTTTGTTGCGCGCCAATATCGATGCCTTGCAAATGGACAACGCCAAAGACATTGAGCGAGCCGTGGCTGCCGGCTTGGATGCACCGATGGTGGATCGGCTCAAGCTCACCCCCAAAGTGTTAGAGACGTGCGCGCAAGGCTGCGAGCAACTCGCCGCCATGCCTGATGTGATCGGCGAAATCATTGGCATGAAGCAGCAACCCAGCGGCATTCGCGTGGGGCAAATGCGTGTGCCTTTGGGTGTCTTCGGCATGATCTTTGAAAGTCGGCCGAACGTGACGATTGAAGCGGCGTCGCTGTCCATCAAGAGCGGCAACGCGTGCATCTTGCGTGGAGGTTCTGAAGCCATTGAGTCCAACAAAGCGTTGGCCAAGTTGGTGCAGCAAGCGTTGAGTGAAAGTGGTTTGCCGACAGACGCTGTGCAGCTGGTGCAAACCACAGACCGTGAAGCGGTGGGGCACCTCATTGCCATGCCCGAGTTTGTGGATGTCATCATCCCGCGCGGTGGCAAAGGGTTGATCGAACGCATCAGCCGCGATGCCAAGGTGCCCGTCATCAAACACTTGGACGGCAACTGCCACACCTATGTGGACGACCCTTGCGACATCGACATGGCCGTCACCGTGGCGGATAACGCCAAGACTCAAAAATACAGCCCTTGCAACGCCAGTGAAAGTTTGCTCGTCGCGCGCGGCGTCGCGGCTGAGTTCTTGCCAAAAATTGGTGCGATCTATGCCGCTAAAGGTGTGGAAATGCGCTGTTGCCCAGAAGCCAAGGCCATTCTTGCCGGTGTCAGCGGTGCCAACCTCAAAGATGCCACTGAGCAGGATTGGTTTGAGGAATACTTGGGCCCCATCATCAGCGTCAAAGTGGTGGATGGCTTGGATGCTGCCATTGCCCACATCAACCACTATTCCAGCCACCACACCGAATCCATCCTCACGCGTGATCACATGCATGCGCAGCGCTTTTTGCGCGAGGTGGACTCGTCCAGCGTGATGGTCAATGCCAGCACCCGATTTGCAGATGGTTTTGAGTACGGTTTGGGTGCCGAAATAGGCATTTCCACCGACAAATTCCATGCCCGAGGTCCTGTGGGCATTGAAGGCCTGACCTCGTTGAAATATGTGGTGTTGGGGCAAGGCGAAATCCGTACGTAGTCGGTTGCGCGACACTTGCCAGCTTGAGCATGGATGGTGTCATCCCAACGTCCTAGAATCATCTTCCATCTATCAAGGACACCATGGTTCCTCATCTCATCACGGCCCTCAATGGCCCCATCAACGAACTTGAGCAGCGCATTCTCGATTCCATGCCCGCCATTGAGCGGTGGTTTCGTTTGGAGTGGATGGAGCACACGCCTCCGTTTTACAGTTCGGTCGACATTCGCAATGCAGGATTCAAACTCGCGCCTGTAGACACCAACCTCTACCCAGGTGGCTGGAACAACCTCACGCCAGAGATGTTGCCCTTGGCGGTGCAGGCAGCGATGGCTGCGATTGAAAAGATTTGCCCCGAAGCGCGTAACCTGCTGTTGATTCCGGAGAACCACACACGCAACACGTTTTACCTGTCGAACGTGGCGCAGTTGCAGCGCATCTTCCACATGGCAGGTTTGAATGTGCGGGTTGGCTCCATCAATCCTGAAATCAAAGAGAACACCACCATTGATTTGCCCAACGGCGACAGCGTGACGCTAGAGCCCGTGATTCGTGGCAAGCGCCGCTTGGGGCTGAAGGATTTTGACCCTTGCACCATCTTGCTCAACAACGATTTGAGTGCCGGCATCCCCGGTATTTTGGAAGACTTGCACGAGCAACATTTGTTGCCGCCGTTGCACGCGGGTTGGAGTGTGCGTCGCAAGAGCAAACACTTTGAGTGCTACGAAGAAGTCTCCAAACGTTTTGGCAAATTGCTGGGCATCGACCCTTGGCTCATCAACCCCATGTTCAACCAGTGCGGGGAAGTGAACTTTGCCGAAGGCACGGGCATGGAATGCTTGAAGACCAATGTGGATGCCTTGCTCACCAAGATCAAGCGCAAATACAAAGAGTACGGCATCAATGAAAAACCGTTTGTCATCGTCAAGGCGGACAACGGCACGTATGGCATGGGCATCATGACCGTGCGCGATGTCAAAGACCTCGATGTGGTCAACCGCAAAACCCGCAACAAAATGAGCGTGGTCAAAGACGGGCAGGAGGTGAACCAAGTCATCATTCAAGAAGGAGTGCTCACGCACGAGCGTTTGAACGATGCGGTTGCCGAGCCCGTGGTCTACATGATGGACCGATATGTGGTGGGCGGTTTCTACCGTGTGCATGCTGACCGCGGTGTCGACGAAAACTTGAACGCACCCGGTGCGAGCTTTGTGCCTTTGGCATTTGAGCAAAGCGCACACACGCCACAGCCGGGTATGAAGCCTGGTGCGAGTACGCCGAATCGCTTCTATATGTATGGTGTGATTGGTCGCTTGGCCATGTTGGCTGCGAGCTACGAGCTCGAGGCGACAGACCCAGAAGCAGAAAATTACGACTAAGGTTATTCATGGAACAACACGGAAAGTCGTCGCTTGCGGCGCTCACCTTAGGCGCGATTGGCGTCGTTTACGGCGACATCGGCACCAGTGTGCTGTATGCGATGAAGGAAGTGTTTGGCTCCGGCCATGTGCAGTTCACGCCTGACAACATTTATGGCATCTTGTCCATCTTCTTTTGGACGCTGACCATCATCGTTTCAGTCAAGTACGTGGCTTTGGTGCTACGTGCCGATAACCATGGAGAAGGTGGTTTGGTGGCGATGTTGGCTTTGGCCTCCATGGCGGTCAAAGACCGACCTGTGCTGCGACACCGCATGTTGATTGTGGGTATCTTTGGCACGTGTCTGTTTTATGGCGACGGCGTGATCACACCCGCTATTTCAGTGCTGTCTGCGGTCGAAGGTTTAGAGGTGGTGTCTCCTGCCTTTAAGAAATATGTGATTCCGCTGACGCTCATTATTTTGTTTGGTCTGTTTGCCGTGCAAAAGCGTGGCACAGGCGGTATTGGCAAGTTCTTTGGTCCGATCACGGTGGTGTGGTTTGCGGCCATTTCTGCGCTGGGTGTGTATCACATCGCTTCTCACCCAGAAATTTTGTGGGCCATCAGCCCACACCATGCGTTGCGCTTCATCTTCACAGAGCCGGAAGTCACATTCCTGATTTTGGGTGCGGTGGTGTTGTGCGTGACCGGTGGCGAGGCCTTGTACGCTGACATGGGCCACTTCGGTAAAAAACCGATTCGCATTGCATGGTTCTTCATCGTGATGCCTTCACTCACTTTGAACTATTTCGGGCAAGGGGCTTTGCTGTTGAGTGATCCCTCTGCGGTTGCCAACCCCTTCTTCAACATGGCGCCCGATTGGTTGCTTGTGCCCTTGGTTGGCTTGGCCACGGCGGCCACCGTCATTGCCTCACAAGCGTTGATTTCGGGTGCATTTAGCGTCACCAAGCAAGTGGTGCAATTGGGCTTCTTGCCTCGTTTGCAAGTGCTGCACACGAGTATCAAAGACACAGGCCAAATCTACATTCCGTTTGTGAACTGGGGTTTATTTGGTGTCATCGTCTTGGCTGTCATGATGTTCAAGACATCGAGCAACTTGGCTGCGGCCTACGGTATTGCGGTGTGTACGGACATGCTGATCACGACCGTGCTGACTTTCTTTGTGATTCACTACGGTTGGAAATACCCCTTCTGGTGGTGCTTGTTGGCAACTGGCTTTTTCTTCACAGTCGACTTTGCCTTCTGGGCTTCTAACTTGTTGAAATTGTTTGAAGGTGGCTGGTTCCCACTTTTGATTGCCTCCGTCATCATGATGCTCATGCTCACATGGCGCGATGGCCGCAACATTCTGAACGAGAAGCGACAAGAAGATGCGTTGGACTTGAACAGCTTCTTGGACGCCGTGTTCTTGTCGCCGCCCGTACGTGTAGACGGAACTGCCGTGTTTTTGACCTCGGGCAAAGGCGCTGTGCCAAATGCCATGCTGCATAACTTGAAGCACAACAAAGTGCTGCACAAACAAAACCTGTTTGTGAACGTGCAAAACCATGAAGTGCCTTGGATTCCAGACAACGAGCGTTTGCAAATCACCTCGATTGGACACGATTGCTGGCAAGTTGAGATTCACTATGGTTTCAAAGATGACCCGGATGTGCCAGGCGCATTGGCGCACTTGCACGGCTTGGGTTGCGAAATCAGTCCCATGACCACGAGCTACTTCTTGTCGCGTGACAGCGTCGTGCCGACGGTGGGCAGTGGCATGTCGCAATGGCGTGAAAAGCTGTTTGCGCAAATGCACCTCAACGCCAGCTCTGCCGCTGACTTTTTGAACTTGCCTAGCAACTCCGTGGTGGAGCTGGGCAGCAAAATCGAAATCTAACCATGCACATCCTTTTCGTCGCAGACCCGTTGCCGTCCTTCAAAATTTACAAGGACACCACGTTTGCGATGATGCGTGAAGCGCAACGCCGCGGCCACCACGTGTTGACGTGCGAGCCGCAAGACCTCGTGTGGCAAAGTGGTCAACAGGTCACGGCGCGCGTGCAGCATGTGCGTTTGACGGGAGATGCAACGGATTGGTTTGAGGTGCAACGTGTCGATGTGCATTGCGCGCTCAACAGCGTGGATGCCATCGTCATGCGCAAAGACCCACCTTTTGACAGCGAGTACTTTTACGCCACCCATTTGTTGGAGCAAGCTGAACGCGAAGGCGCGAAGGTGTTCAACAAACCTGCGGCGTTGCGTAACCATCCTGAGAAACTGGCCATCCTCGAGTTCGCACAATTCATCAGTCCTACCTTGGTGACGCGCAGTGCCGATGCCATTCGTGCTTTTCATACGCAACACCGTGACATCATCTTGAAGCCACTCGATGGCATGGGGGGCATGGGCATTTTTCGCGTCAAAGACGATGGGTTGAATCTTGGGGCCATCATCGAAACCCTCAACCGCGACGGCGCACAAACGGTGATGGTGCAAAAGTTCATACCCGCCATCGACCAAGGCGATAAGCGTGTGCTTGTCATTGGCGGCAAGGTTGTGCCCTATTGCTTGGCGCGTATTCCACAAGGCGGTGAAGTGCGTGGCAACTTGGCGGCCGGCGGCAAAGGCGTGGCGCAAGCCATCTCTGCACGTGACCAAGAGATTGCCCAAACACTCGGTCCTGTCCTTGCGCAGCGTGGTTTGCTGTTGGTAGGTTTAGATGTCATTGGTGACTGTCTCACCGAGGTCAACGTCACCAGCCCCACCTGCTTCCAAGAAATCTTCGATCAAACCGGTTTCGATGTGGCCGCGATGTTCATCGATGCACTCGAGGCGGCAAGCGCTTAAGTCTGCAACGCTTCTCCGTCTACAAACACTTTTAACTCGCCCGGCTTAAACGGTGTCCACACCTCGTTGGTGGTGAGTGGTGCTGTCACCACCACTGCCACACGGTCATCGGGAGATGCGTGTTCTGCAAAGTTGATGCTCATGTCTTGGTCACTCAGCGTGGCTGTGGCAAACGGATGTTTGCGCTCGATGTAGCACAAGTGGGTGGAGGCATGCGCCCACAGCGCTTGACCGTTTGAAAGCAGAAAGTTGAACGTGCCGTGCTTGGCAATCTGAGGTACCAACTCTTTCAGTGTCAGCGTGAGTTCTTCAATGGATGGAACGCTGGCGTGTGATTTGGCCAACTCTTGCATCAGCCAACAAAATGCGCGTTCGCTGTCGGTGTGACCCACGGGTTTGAAATTGCCATGCAAGCGTGGTGCGTAGTTCTCAAGGTTGCCGTTGTGCGCAAACACCCAGTAACGCCCCCACAACTCGCGTACAAAGGGGTGGCAGTTTTCGAGTGAAACCACACCCTGTGTGGCTTTGCGAATGTGCGAAATGACATTGCGGCTTTTGATGGGGTATTTGCGAATCAACTCGGCTACAGGGGATGTGCTGGCAGGCAAGTGATCGATGAAGTGGCGCAGACCACGGTCTTGCTCAGAGCCCTCAAAAAAGGCGATGCCCCAACCATCTGCGTGATGGTCGGTCACCCCCGCGCGCAGAGCGAATCCACTGAAGCTGAACGTGGCGTCCGTGGGATTTTTACAGTTGAGTCCAAGCAGTTGACACATGGGGATACATCAAACATCAAGAGGTGTGGTGAGAACGAGGCGCACGGATTTGCCAAGCCGCCAACAAGGCAAGTACGCAGACCAACGCGAGCATGAGAAACACTTCGTCAAAAGCCGCCAAACGTGCGGCTGAAGTCATCGAGTTCGTGAGGGCATCACCATGCACACTCAACCGCCATTCAAGCAAGATACCGCACAGACTCACACCTGCAGCACCGCCCAGCATGCGCAAGAAATTGATGGCGCTTGCGCCTTGCGGAATCAAACTGGCATCCATGCCACGCATCGCGCCGATGTTGAGGGATGGCAAGATGAAGCCCAAGCCGATGCGCCCCAGAATGGCAAAAGCCACCAGCACCCACAGTGCAGTTTGCAAGTTCACCACCAACATCAGCGCAAATGACACGGTGAGCAAGACCAAGCCAAAGCTCACCATCCAGTGCGTGGGGTGTGTGCTTGCGTAGCGTCCCACAATGGCAATCGTCAACGCCAGCAACAAACCTGCTGGCAATAGCAAAGTGCCGACATGGCTGGGCGAAAGCCCCAAGCCCAGTTGCAAATACAGCGGCAACAAATAGGTCGAGCCAAACATGGCGATGCCATAAATGAAGGCCACGGTCGTGCCCATGGCAAAAGGACGGTGCGCAAACAAGGCCAAGTTCATCAGCGGCACGCCACCTTGCGTTGATTGGACGCGTTGCCACACCACAAAACTCACGGTGCTGATCGCCGCAACGCTGATCAACAGCACTGAGGTCGTGAGCGCACCACTGTGCAACAAAACCAAACCATTCAAGAGGCACAGCGTGCCCAGCGTGGCAAGTGCCAGTCCTGCAAGATCGAGCGACGGTTTGCCGTGGTTGGCGCTGACCCCGCCTGGCGCAGTGGTGGGGACATAACGTTGCGCCAGCCACATCGACACGATGCAAAAAGGCACCACCATGAAAAACAAGGCGCGCCAGCTCATCCAATCCACCAACAAGCCCCCTATGCTTGGGCCGATCGCGGGAGCTAACACCACGCCCATGCCAAAGAAGCTGTTGGCGCGGCCTTGTTCTGAGGTGTCAAACGCACGCAAGATGATGATGGCAGGGATGGGCTGCACCACACCTGCTGCGAGGCCCTCCACCACACGTGCGGCGAGGACCAAGTTGTAGTCGTTGGAGATGCCGCCTGCCATGCCTGCGGTGAGCAACAGCAGCATGCAACCCATGTAAGTCGTGCGGTAACCAAAGCGTGCAAGCAGCCAAGGCGTGGTCAGCATCGACACCGTCATGGCCACCATGAAACTAGAACTCACCCATTGCGCGCGTTCTTGGCCGATGCTGAATTGCACACTCATGTCGGGGATGCCCACGTTCATGATGGTGGATGACATGATGGCGGCCATGGAGCCAATCATCACGGTGGTCAACATCAGCCAGCGGTGACGTGTGCCGTAGCGGCTTTGCAAGTCCGCCAATGATCCACGCTCATTCATTGGCTTTGTCTTCGCTTGCGCATGCTTGGCAAATGCATGCTTTGCGTTGTGCGGCAGCCGGCACACGCGCTAACAGTTCGGGGGAGAAGGTGGCGTTCACGCACCAGCATGTCGCGACAGGTTGCCCTGTTGGGCGGGCCTGCTCCATGGCGCATTGGTTGGGCTTGCCGCACAAGGGACAAGCGCAAGCGTCAATCGGGTTTGGCGTAGGGCTGAACATGCCCCCCAGTGTAGCGAAGCAGCGCAAACACGTGCGTTATTCGCCAGGTGCTGGTGTGACCTTTGAAATGAAGTATTCGGTTTCACCAAAGCACGTTGGTAAGCCTTTGTGTTGCTCGTACTCGATGACCACTTTTTGGCCAATCCGCGCGTTGATTTGATCGGCGACTGCACTGTCGCGCACGGTGAATGAAAACTTTTCTGGAATGGTGGGCATCACCGCCAAAGCACGTATTTGTTCACCTTCCCAAGTTTTGCAAACCCAGCCCTTGTAAGACAGTTTTTGCACGTAGCCCACGCTTTCGCCCTTGGAGTAAGTGAAGTGGTACGAGAACAGCAAATAAATGCTCAACGCAATGACCACAGTCAAAACCAAGCCAATGACGGTGCGCAGCGCGAAGCGGATGACTGTGCTGATGAACGGAGTGGTCATGTGAGTGTTTTGAAAAAGAATGAGAAGGTATGAATCATAGTGGGCTTGTGCAATAAAAACGGCTCCCGAAGGAGCCGTTTCATGCGTGCTGTTTGATCAAACCGTACCGGCTTTCACTTTCAGGCGCCACGCGTGCAACAAAGGTTCGGTGTAGCCACTAGGCTGTTCTTTGCCTTTGAACACCAAATCGAGCGCAGCTTGGTAGGCTGGAGCTTTGGCAAAGCGGCCTGCCATTTTTTGGTACAGCGGGTCGCTTGCGTTTTGCTTGTCGACCACGGAGGCCATGCGCTTGAAGGTGGCTTTCACTTCCGCTGGTGTCACCACGCCGTGGTGCAACCAGTTGGCGATGTGTTGGCTAGAGATACGCAAAGTGGCGCGGTCTTCCATCAGGCCCACGTTGTGAATGTCTGGCACTTTCGAGCAGCCCACGCCTTGGTCAATCCAACGCACCACATAGCCCAAGATGCCTTGCACGTTGTTGTCCAACTCTTGTTGCTTCTCCGCAGGTGTCCACTTGGGTTTGGCTGCCACGGGCACTTGCAGCAAGTCGTTCAAGATACTGTCACGCACTTTGTTGTAGTCGACCTTTTCCAACTCTTTTTGCACATCGGTGACTTTGACTTGGTGGTAATGCATGGCGTGCAACACCGCTGCAGTTGGGCTTGGCACCCAAGCGGTGTTGGCACCGGCTTTGGGGTGACCAATTTTTTGCTTCAGCATCTCGGCCATCAAGTCGGGCATGGCCCACATGCCTTTGCCGATTTGCGCCTTGCCACGCAGGCCGCATGACAAACCGACCAAAACGTTGTTCTTTTCGTAGGCTTGAATCCAAGCGCTGGTTTTCATGTCGCCTTTGCGCAGCATAGGGCCAGCTTGCATGGCGGTGTGCATCTCGTCACCGGTGCGGTCCAAGAAGCCCGTGTTGATGAACGCCACGCGGCTGGCTGCAGCGGCGATACAGGCTTTCAAGTTCACGCTGGTGCGGCGCTCTTCGTCCATGATGCCCAGCTTGACGGTGCTGTCCGCCAAGCCCAAAACTTTCTCGACGCGACCAAACAACTCAGCAGCAAACGCCACTTCGGCAGGGCCGTGCATTTTGGGTTTGACGATGTAGACAGAACCTGTGCGTGAGTTGCGAATGCCTTTTTTGCCGTGACCTTGCAAGTCGTGCAGCGCAATGGCGGTGGTGATCACCGCATCCATGATGCCTTCTGGAATCTCGTGTGTCGCGCCGTCTTTGCCGGTGTACAAAATGGCGGGGTTGGTCATCAAGTGACCGACGTTGCGCAAGAACAGCAAAGAGCGGCCATGCAACTTGACGGGTTGGCCGTCTTTGCCGGTGTACTCACGGTCTGCGTTCAAACCGCGTGTGAACGTCTTGCCGTTTTTCTCCACAGACTCTGTCAATGTGCCCTTGACGATGCCCAACCAGTTGCCGTAAGCCAGCACTTTGTCGTCAGCATCCACTACGGCCACCGAGTCTTCCAAGTCCAAGATGGTGGACAACGCGGCTTCCACAATCAGGTCGCTCACGCCAGCGGCATCAGTCGCGCCAATGGCTGTGTTGCGGTTAATTTGAATGTCCAAGTGCAAACCGTTGTGTTGCAACAGCACCGACGATGGCGCATCCGCTTTGCCTTGGAAACCGATGAATTGCGCGGCCTTCGCCAACTTTGTGGTTTTGCCATTTTTCAACGACACAACCAACTCACCGTCCACCACGGCGTAGCCAGTGGAGTCGATGTGTGAGCCGCTCTTCAATGGGGCGGTGCGGTCGAGCACATAGCGTGCGTACTCAATCACTTTGGCGCCACGTACGGGGTTGTAGCCTTTGCCTTTTTCTGCGCCGTCGGTTTCGGGCAACGCGTCTGTGCCGTACAACGCGTCATACAAAGAGCCCCAACGTGCGTTGGCGGCGTTCAGCGCGTAACGCGCATTGAGCACAGGCACGACCAACTGTGGGCCGGCTTGCAATGCCAACTCGGCATCGACGTTTTTGGTGGTGGCTTTGACCTTTTCAGGCTGTGGCACGAGGTAGCCAATTTTTTCCAAGAACTTGCGATAGGCCTTCATGTTTTTGATGGGGCCTGGGTTTTGGCTGTGCCATGTGTCCATCTCGTGTTGCAAGCGGTCACGCTCTGCCAACAAGGCGATGTTCTTGGGGGCCAAATCTTGCACGATGGCATCAAAACCTTGCCAGAATTTATCGCTGCTCACGCCAGTGTCCGGCAGCACTTTGGTCTCGATGAATTTGTACAAATTGCTAGCAACTTGCAAGCTGTGGACTTGCGTGCGCTTTGTGGTGTCTTGGCTCATGGTGAGGTCTCTCTGGATAAATCAAAAAGGGAAATTCAGGACGAATCTTATTGGATTGCGAGGGATGGATTGCGCCGCCAGCTTTTCGGCTGTCGTGACAAATAGGTAGGTAATCTGCGGCAGCTGCGCCCTTTACTTTTCCGGCACCAGCAGTTGGCCGTGACGCAAGCCGCGCCAAGTGCCCATGGTCAAACCCAAAATCAGCAGCGACGTGATGGCCAGCAGCAAGCTGGCAGGTACCTCTAACCAAGCACCGCCCGCTTCTTGTGACAGACGCAGCGTGAGTGTGGTGAAAGCCGCCATGGGAAAGCTCATGCCCCAGTGTGGCAAACCAAAGGGTTGCTCAGAAATGAGCTTGATCTTTGTGAGTGACAAGGCCAAGAAAAACACACCAATGCCCCAAGAGCCCCACACCAAACTCAGTGGTGCATCCAGTTGTAAAAAGCTCAAGCCGATGATGGATGGCGCAACCACCGTGATGAACACGGTAGGACTCATGCGTTCAGACAGTGGGCCCGCTTGTGCCATGCGCACAATAAGCAAGGTTTGCAGCACCGGCCAGAGCAGCAAGCCCACGCCGAATTGGGCGGTGGCCCAGGCTTCCAAACCAATCGTCACGCCCCCCAGCGGGGCGAGCACATTGCCAATGACGGGAATGAAAAACACGGGCGTGAAAGCTGACCATTGCAAACCCCCGTTGTCAGAGCGGTTGAACCATCGTTCAACGACCCACACGGTTGCTGCCAGCTCTAACACGGAGCCCACACACCAGGCAAACGTCAACACAGTGTCGAGCAGGCGTGAGGTATGCCAAAACAAGGAAATGCCAATGCCCGCCAACAAGAGGATAGACAAGGGCAGCGTGGCCATGAAGGCGTGGCGCACAGGATGGCGCATGTCAGCGGCCACAGCGTTGGGGTGTACCGTTAAACGCACGATGCACGACACGCACAGCAACACAAAAATAAACAGTGCAAACATTGCGCCCACCAAGCCAAGCCCCAAAGCCGTATCGCCAAATAAATCGGTGGCACGCAGCCACGCTTGCGACAAACCACACCATCCCATGACCAGGGCGAACCAAGCTGGCGCGAGATGCTCTAAAAGCGCGACGGTGCGAGCGATGCGGTTGGGGCGATGTGTGTCGGTGGTGAGTTTCATGCGTCGGATTTTAGGTGGCCGCCCTTTTTGCATCCCCCGTGGATAATTGATGCATGGACAAACTCAAAGCCTTTGAGTCTTTTGTGTCGGTGGCCTTGAAGGGCAGCTTGACCGCTGCAGCCAAAGCTGAGGGCGTGGCACCCGCCATCATGGGGCGTCGCTTAGACAGCTTGGAAGCGCATTTGGGCGTCAAGCTCTTGGTGCGCACCACGCGGCGCATCACGCTCACACACGAAGGCACCGCATTCCTCGAAGACTGTCAACGCTTGCTGGCCGATGTAGCCAACGCCGAAGCGAGCGTGAGTGCGGGCGGTTTAAAAGCGAGTGGCCATTTGCGCATCACCGCACCTGCAGGCTTTGGTCGCCGTCATGTGGCCCCGTTGGTGCCGAAATTTCACAGCATGCATCCAGATGTCACGGTGTCTCTTAACTTGAGTGACCGTGTGGTGGATTTGGCGGCGGAAGGTTTTGACTGCGCGGTGCGTGTGGGTGATTTGCCCGACTCGTCGCTGGTTAGCGTGCGCATGGCAGACAACCGTCGCTTGTGCGTGGCTACCCCAGAATTTTTAAAACGCTACGGCACACCACAGGTGCCTAGCGATTTGATGCGCTTTCGTTGTTTGACCCTGTCAAGCGATGCCTCGCAAACGCGTGGCTGGGCGTTTCGCGCGCCTGTCACAGGCAAAGGCAGTGAAGACCATTCCCATGACGTGATGCACTTGCGTCCCAGTGGCCCGATGGATTGCTCAGATGGTCAAGTGCTGCACGATTGGTGTTTGGCTGGTCACGGCATTGCGTGGCGCAGCACGTGGGAGGTTGAGTCAGAAATCAGCAGTGGGCAATTGGTGCCGGTGTTGGAAGAGTTCGCCGCGCCTCCTAACGGCATTTATGCGGTGTTTCCGCAGCGCAAACATTTGCCTTTGCGCTTGCGTTTGTGGATTGACTTTCTCAAAGACCATTACGGTCATGCGAATTACTGGAGTTGTGCGGTATGACGCAAGCGGATATTAAACAAGTCGTGGTGTGTGCCGACGACTACGCCTTGAACGCGCCAGTCTCTCAAGGTATCGTCGCCTTGGCTGTGTTGGGCCGTTTGAGCGCCACCAGTGTGATGACTTTGTCGCCCCGCTGGGCCGAAGATGCCGTGGCGTTGCGCGATGTGCGTGAGCGCCTGGACGTGGGTGTTCATTTGGATTGGACCAGTCGCTTTGCGATGGATGCGGGACACGGCCATGGCTTGAATGTGGTCATGGCGCGAGCCATGTTGCATTTGTACCGCGCCCAAGCAGTGCAAGATGAAATTGAACGCCAGCTCGATGCGTTTGAAGCGCACTGGCAAGCTGTGCCCGATCACATTGACGGTCACCAACACATCCAACAGTTCGCTGTGTTGCGCGATGCGCTGGCCGAGGTGCTGATGCGCCGTTATGGTTCTAGCGATCAGCGTCCTTGGTTGCGTGTGTCGCAAGTGGCGCAACCGGGCCTCAAAGCCAAAGTCATTTCAGCCATGGGCGCACACGCGTTGGAGCGCTGGGCGCAGCACAGCGCGTGGCCCACGGTGTCGCCACTTTTGGGTGCTTACGGGTTTGACGGTGGCTTGGACGATTACGCACGCCACATGCAAACATGGCTTGCTCACTTGCCTGCCCAAAAGCCTGCGCTCATCATGTGCCATCCCGCTGTGTCGGCTCAAGCCGATGATGCGATTGGCACTGCGCGCAAGCGCGAGTTTGCGTATCTCGCCAGCCACGACTTTGTGCAACACATGGTTGATGCGAACGTGCGCTTGGTGCGTGGCAGTGGCAAACCCATGCAAGAAAAATAACCCATACCTATGACCTCTTCATTTTTTGCATCTCTGCGTTGGCGCAAATGGGGCTTGTGGCTTTTGCCGTTGTTGTTGCTCGTCTTGGCGAGTGTGCGTCCGCTGGCCATTCCAGACGAAGGCCGCTATGCCGAGGTCGGTCGTTGGATGTTGATCACGGGCGACTGGCTCACCCCGCGGGTGGATGGCATTCCGTTTTTTCACAAGCCCCCGCTCTTGTATTGGTTTGAAGCTGCGTCGATGGCGGTGTTTGGCGCAACGCCTTGGGCCGCACGTGTGGTGGTGGCCTTGCATGCGTGTGTGATGTTGGGTTTGATGGTGGCATGCGTGCGTCACTTTGCAGGCTCAGACACCGCTCGTCGTGCAGGTTGGGTGTTGGGCACGAGCATGACCTTTTTGGTCGCTGGCCAATACGTGAACACCGACATGATGGTGGCCACCTGGATGGGGGTAGCTATCTGGTGTTTTGCACGTGCCTTCATGCATGAGGCGGGTGTTCATGACCCATGGGCGCGGGGAGGTTTTGTGGCCTGCGCTTTGGGGGTGTTGAGCAAAGGGTTGATTGGTTTGCTCTTGCCGGGCTTGGTGTTGTTTGTATGGATTGCCTACACATGGCAATGGCGCAAAATTTTGGCCTTGCCTTGGGTGAGTGGCTTGTTGCTGTTTGCGGTGGTGACCTTGCCTTGGTTTGTGTTGGCAGCGCGCGAGCATCCAGACATGTTGGCTTATATGTTTGGCAAACACCAGTTTGGTCGCTACACCGCCACCACGTTCAACAACGCACGTCCTTGGTGGTTTTACGGCGTGGCCGTCACCGTGCTGTTGTTCCCTTGGATTTTCTTTGTAGCGGCAGACGGTGTGCAGCGATTGCGCCAACGCTTGACGCAACAAACGTCGAATGACAACGCCGCGTGGGTTGCTTTGTGCTGGATTTGGGTGTTGGCCATCCTTGGCTTTTTCTCCATTCCCAATTCCAAATTGATTGGCTATGCCTTGCCCGTCATGCCGCCTTTGGCTGTGCTGGCATCGTTGTGGTGGCAGCGTCATCTTGCGTCGCGTACGTGGGGCGCGGGCTTGTTTGGTCTGTTGTCGGTGGTGGGGGTGGCGGTGGCGGTGTTTGCCAATCACTACGCGGGTGTGTTCACCTTAGAGCGAAGCACACGCGATGTGGCGCAGGCGTTGGTGTGTCGCGCAGCACCTGAGGATGTGGTGGCGGTGGTGGATGACTTCCCGTACGACGTGATGTTTTATGCCCAACGCCAGCGTCCGATGGAGGTCATTCAAGACTGGGCGCGTGAACAACAAGAAGCCGGCGACGACTGGCGCCGTGAGTTGATGGACGGTGTGGACTTTGACAAACCTGCTGGCGCTGTGTTGCAGCCCATGTCGCGCTTGGCTGAGTTGCGCACCAACGACCACGCGTGGGTGCTGGCACCGCGTTGGCAAAAAGCCTTTCGTACCGAAACTTATGCAGGCTTTGTCGAAGCCTACAAAGACGACTCATGGATTTTGTATCGCGGCGTGAGTGCGAACGCGGGGGCAGCGTCTGCTGCCCACGACTCAGCGAGCGCGGCGAAAAGCCCAGAAGCGGCTGAGCAAAAACGTCTGCGCGGATGCGAAGACCAACGCAAAAAATAAGGCCAACCAATCGGGCAAATGCAGCGCACGCAGCAGCGCCATAAACATCACTTCGTTGGCTGCAAAGCCCGCCAGTGCCGTGGCAGCAAAGCGACGCAAGCTTTGCCACAGACCCGTGTCGGCATCGCTGAAGCTCAAAAAGCGATGGCCAGCAAAGCTCACCACAAACGCCACGCAAAAGCCCGCTGCATTCGCCAACTCAGGCCACATGTAGGGCGTGGCCAACATGAACACAACCATGTGCACAGCTGCTGCTGTTGCCCCTACCACCAAGAACCAAAAACCAGTGCGCATGATTTAGATCGGGTGCGGTGGGTCGTTGTCGATCACCGCTGGTGCGACAGTCTTCACCGGCGCCAAGCCTAAGCCCGCCCCCCAACGTTGGCTCACCAAATACATGGGGCGTTGTTTGACTTCTTCGTAAATGCGGCCCACGTACTCGGCCAACACGCCGATGGACAGCAGTTGAATGCCGCTGAAAAACATCATGCCCACCACCAGCGTGGCGTAGCCCGGCACATCAATGCCCCACATGAAGTATTCGGCCACCACCCACGCGCCGTAACCCAAGGCCACGGTTGCCAGCAGCAAGCCCAAAAAGGTCAAGGCGCGCAGTGGCGCGATGGAGAACGCCAATACCCCTGTCAGCGCCAGCGCAAACGAACCACGCAAGCCAAAGCTGCTTTCGCCAGCGGCGCGGGGCAGCGGCTCGTAGTCAATGGCGGTGCTGGCAAAGCCCACCCACGCGTACAAACCTTTCATGAAACGGTTGCGCTCGGGCAGTTGTTTGAGCGCCTCCACCACGCGGCGGTCCATCAAGCGGAAATCACCCGCATGCGCTGGAATCTTCACGCGGTTGCCCGTGTTGATGAGTTTGTAAAACATACCGGTTAGGCCTGCGTGCAACGCAGATTGGTCGTCGCGTGTGCGGCGAATCGCGTACACCACGTCCGAGCCCTCACGCCAGCGTTTGAGCATGTCGGCCACCAGCGATACGGGGTGTTGGCCGTCCGAGTCCATCAGCACCACCACCTCGCCGCGCGCCGCGTCAATGCCAGCGGTCAGTGCAGCCTCTTTGCCAAAGTTACGCGACAGGTTGATGCCCACCACTTCGCGGTGCGCTTCGCACAAGGCTTGCATCACCTGTGCCGTGTCGTCGCGGCTGCCGTCGTTGATGAGCACGATCTCCACCTGCGAGCCCAGTGCCTGCAAGACTTGTAGCACCTGTGGCACGAGCGTGCCTAGGTTTTTGCCCTCGTTGTAGGCGGGCATGACGCACGACAGAGTGGGGGTGTATTGAAAACGGTCGGAGGGGGTGAGGTCGTGGGCGTCGCGCATGGGTACACATCATGCCAAAAAATAAGAATAGGTTGGTTAATGCGTCAATGCCAACCCTAAAACGTCCGTTATGTCTTTTGGCTGAATTGATAAATTAATTTATCTTAATAAAAGATTAAAATTAAAGTATTACAAATTAAGGGTGAATATGTTGAGAAATTTTTCGATTGTTTTATCTGTTGTTGGTTGGTTGGTTGCTTGCGGTGGCGGTGGCGGTGGCGGTGGCGGTGGCGGTGGCGGTGGCGGTGGCGGTGCATCGTCGTCGATAGATATATCGGTCAGTGTGCCGACAGGGGTTGTTGCAACAGCAACCTCTGACTCCGATGTGGGTGTGAGTTGGTCGTCTCAGCGGAATGCTCAAAGCTATGTGGTTTATTACTCAACGACATCCCCGGTTACCAAATCTTCAACTAAAAGTAATCCAGTTAATTCAATCTATTCGGGGATTAATTTTTCTGGTGCGCAAGGCGGAACGACTTATTACTTTGCTGTCAGCGCATCTAAAAATTTTGACGGTAGCAACGACACTGACCTGAGTGCAGAGGTGCACGCAACAACACTGCCGTCGACACCAAGTATCACAGTCGATCCACAAAATGGTGCTGCACAGGTTTCGTGGAATGCTGCAGCGGGAACCGCCTACAAAATTTATCACAGCAACTCGAACAATTTCACAAAATCTAACGGACTTGCGACGGTTGAACAAACAACAGCCTCACCTTTGACAGTGACTGGCCTGACAAATGGACAGCCGCATTATTTTGCGGCAACAGCAATTTCAGGTGGGTTAGAGGGAGCATTAAGTCCTATTCAAGCTGTTGTTCCGAATGTGCCACTGGCGGCAGATAGTGCACCGAACACGCCCCAGAGATTTGTGGCTGATTGTTTCTTCGCGACTAAACCCACTTTTCGCTGGGCAAAACAGGTTGGGGCAACGGGTTATCGGATTTACCACAGTGCGGTTAACCCAGTGACGACAGCAGACGCGTACTACGCTGTGTCGACGAACGACAACGTGTACACGTTATTTCCGTTTGGACCTGCTTTGAGTGGGACAACTTATTTTGTGATTACAGCCCTTAATGGTGCAGCTGAGAGCTCGATCAGTGTGCAAATTTCTTGTCCGTAAACAACAGGAGAGGCAAATGAAAAAAATATGGATGATCTTCTTGTTGATTTCTTCTCTTGTGGGTTGTTCCACCATCCAACGCGAGGAGTCTCTAAGCTCAAAACAGTTTGAGAGGCTAGATCTTGCGATGAAGCAGGTGAGGCCCTTAGTGGATATAAATCAAGGCATGGCTAAAAAGGTTCGTGTGGGTGATGCATCACCTATTTTTGAAAGTGACACAGTCAAAGGGCGATTTGAAGTGTTGGGTGTAAAGGCACTTGATGCTGCAGAATTTTCTTTCTCAGTTGTCGGCAAATGTGATTGTTTAGGTTTTAGAAAATGGGCGCCAATTCCGATTGTCTTTTTGACGACAGATGATGGTACGGTCGTGTCTGAGGGAAAGATAGCAGGGCCGAATGGCCAAACAGTATCAGGTCGATTTCCGAAAGCCGGTATCTACAGGTTGTTCATTGCCGCGGATGGCACACAAAATGGCAAAAAGTTATCAGATGTCCAAGCGATTTATGCTTATGGAGGCGCAGTAGCACCTTTTAGCATTCCTATGGTTGCGCATTCAGTGGGCGATTTTGATGTGGTTTGGATGTTAGAAAAAAAATAAGCATTCAGGCTTGAGCCGCGGAGTGTTAAGGCGATTCGCGTGTGTATTAGTTGCCCCCGTAAAATCTAGCCATGCTCCAAGTTAAACAAGAATTGCTGGCCGCCCTGAGCCAAGCCCTCGACGGTTTGTTGCCCGGTTCCGGCAACAAGGCCGCATTTGAATCGCCCAAGGTCGCCGCACATGGCGACTACGCCATCACGGCTGCGATGCAGCTGGCCAAACCCCTCAAGCTCAACCCCCGTCAACTCGGCGAACAGCTGCGCGACGCGTTGCTGGCTGCCCCCGTGTACCAACAGTGGGTGCAAGACATCGAGATCGCGGGTCCCGGCTTCATCAACATTCGTTTGAAGCCTGCAGCCAAGCAGCAAATCGTGCGCGAGGTGTTGGCGGCCAAAGAACAATTCGGTTTTCAAGCTGACAACGGCCAACGCGTGTTGGTGGAGTTTGTGTCCGCCAACCCCACAGGCCCTTTGCACGTGGGGCACGGTCGCCAAGCGGCACTGGGCGATGCGATTTGCAATTTGTTTGCCACCCAAGGCTTCAACGTCTACCGTGAGTTTTATTACAACGATGCGGGTGTGCAAATCAACACCCTGGCCAAGAGCACGCACTTTCGCGCCCAAGGCTTCAAGCCCGGTGATGACTGCTGGCCAGTGGATCCCGAGAACCCAGAGAGCAAAGCGTTTTACAACGGCGACTACATCCAAGACATTGCCACCGACTTCTTGGCAGGCAAAACCGTCAAGTCAGACGACCGTGAATTCACCGCCAGCGGCGATGTGAACGATGTGGACGGCATGCGCGAATTCGCCGTGGCCTATCTGCGCCACGAGCAAGACTTGGACTTGAAAGCCTTTGACGTCAAGTTCGACAACTACTATTTGGAAAGCAGCCTGTACACCAGCGGCAAGGTGGCCGATGCGGTGGGTCGTCTGCAAGCCGCAGGCAAGACCTACGAGCAAGACGGCGCTTTATGGCTCAAGTCCACCGACTACGGCGACGACAAAGACCGTGTGATGAAAAAGACAGACGGCACCTACACCTACTTCGTGCCCGATGTGGCGTACCACATCACCAAGTGGGAGCGTGGCTTCACCAAGGTGGTCAACATTCAAGGCACCGACCACCACGGCACCATTGCCCGTGTGCGCGCCGGCTTGCAAGCCGCCCATGTGGGCATTCCTGAAGGCTACCCCGACTACGTGCTGCACACCATGGTGCGTGTGATGCGCGGCGGTGAGGAAGTGAAAATTTCCAAACGTGCTGGCAGCTACGTGACCTTGCGCGATCTGATTGAGTGGACCAGCAAAGACGCGGTGCGTTTCTTCTTACTCAGCCGCAAGCCCGACACCGAGTACACCTTCGACGTGGACTTGGCCGTGCAAAAGAACAATGACAACCCTGTGTACTACGTGCAATATGCACATGCCCGCATTTGCTCGGTGCTGCGCGCATGGGCCGAAAAAGACGGTGGCGATGTGGCTTTGCTGAAAGACGTGGACCTGTCCGCGCTGGAAAGCCCGCAAGCCCAAGCCCTGATGCTGCAACTGGCCAAGTACCCCGCCATGCTCACTGCGGCATCGTCAGACTTTGCGCCGCATGATGTGACCTTCTATTTGCGCGACCTTGCTGCCAGCTACCACAGCTACTACGATGCCGAACGCATCTTGGTGGACGACGAGGCCGTCAAAAAGGCCCGATTGGCGTTGGTGGCGGCCACGGCACAGGTGCTGCACAATGGCTTGGCCGTGTTGGGTGTGTCTGCCCCTGCCAGCATGTGATGAATGAAAGACCGGAGACTTTGATGCGCATGAATCAACAACGCGGCAACACCTTGGTGGGCTTCATCATTGGTTTGGTGGTGGGCCTTGGCGTTGCGCTGGGTGTCGCGATTTACGTGACCAAAGTGCCTATTCCGTTCATGAACAAAGGCCAAACGCGTTCCGCCGACCAAGACGCGGCCGAAGAACAAAAGAACAAAGACTGGGACCCGAACGCGCCGCTCTACGGTAAGAAGGGCGCAAAGTCTGGCGACAAAGCGGAAGAACCCAAAGCAGACGCGAAGCCAGAGCCTAAAGCCGAGCCCAAGCAAGACGCTGCAGCCAAAGTGGACCCCAAGAGCGCCGATCCCTTGGGCGACTTGGCCAAGGTGAAAGCCGCAGAGCCAAAAGCTGAAGCCAAGGCTGAACTCAAAGCAAAGCCTGAGTCCAAGCCTGCCGAGCCCAAGGCGGTTGACATCAAGCCTGTCGAGACCAAAGCTGCAGAGGCAAAACCTGCAAGCACAGACCCCTTTATTTACTTTGTGCAAGCGGGTGCTTACCGCTCCACAGAAGAGGCCGAAGCACAACGTGCCAAGGCGGGTATGCTGGGTCTGGAAACCAAAATCAGTGAACGCGACCAAGGTGGCCGTACGGTCTACCGCGTGCGCGTCGGCCCAATGGACAAAGCCGAAGCCGAGCGTGTGCGCGCCAAGCTTGAAGCCGCTCACATTGATTCCGCCATGGTGCGGGTGCAACGTTAAAACTCCGAGAGAGGTAACCCATGAAACGTCGTGATTTTTCTTTGGCCGCCTTCGGCGCCGCTACCGTGACTGGCTTGCCTTTGGCGGTGCAAGCCCAAGGCCCAGCGGCCAAAAAACCAGTGGAGGGCACGGATTACCTGTCGCTCGACAAACGTGTGCCCACCGATGTGGGCGCGGGAAAGATTGAGCTCATCGAGTTCTTTTGGTACAGCTGCCCGCATTGCAATGCGTTTGAGCCACAGTTCTCCGCTTGGGTGAAAGCTGCGCCCAAAGATGTGGTGGTGCTGCGCGTGCCGGTGCGTTTTCGTGATGACTTTGAAGCGCAGCAGCGCGCGTATTACGTGTTTGAGTCATTGGGCATGGTCGAGGCGATGCACGGCAAACTGTTCCACGCCATTCACACCGAGCGCCAGCAACTCACCAGTGCCTCGGCCTTGGCCGCATGGGCCAACAAAAATGGGCTGCCAGAGAAGAAGTTTTTGGACACCTTCAACAGCTTCGGCGTTGCGACCAAAGCACGTCGGGCGACCCAGTTGCAAGAGGCCTTCAAGGTGCAAGGCGTGCCCGCATTGGGTGTGGCCGGACGTTTCTACACCGACGGCTCTTTGACCCAGACCATGGACCGAGCTTTGCAAGTTGCCGAGTATTTGATTGGTGAAGTGCGTCGCGGACGTTAAGCTCCTTCAAGTCAGCACGAAAATTGCTACGGTTCGATGGTTAGAATGCCACTGAACTAATCAGCAATATTCGTGCCTTGACTTCATTTGCCTCCTTTTTTCTCGCGCTATCGATGGCCTTTGTGCCGGTTGCGGCGTCTGCAGAAAAAGCAGATCGAGACAAACCCACGAACATTGAAGCCGATCAATTGATGCACGACGAGTTGGGTCAAGTCAGCATCTTCACAGGCCATGCCGTGTTGACCCGAGGCACCATGGTCATGCGTGGTGCGCGCATTGAAATGCGTGAAGACGCCGACGGCTACCAATACGGGGTGATTTTTCCCGAGCCCAACCAACGTGCCTTCTTTCGCCAAAAACGTGAAGGCTTGGACGAGTTCATGGAAGGCGAAGCCTTGCGCATTGAGTTCGATGGCAAAGCCGATCGCATCAAACTCATCGACAACGCCGAAGTGCGTCGCTACCGAGGCGCCGTCATGGGCGATCAGATGACGGGCAAGCTCATCATTTACGAAAACCTCACCGACGTGTTCAGCGTCGACGGACAACGCACCCAAGAAGGCGGCCAAGGCAGCAGCGGTCGGGTGCGTGCCGTGTTAGCACCGCGTAGCAAAACATTGGACAAACCGTGATCGAATCGCTTTCACCTAGCCCGCACACAGAGACGACCGAGAGTCGCTTGGAAGCGCGTCACTTGCAAAAAGCCTACGGCAGTCGCAAGGTGGTGCACGACGTGTCGATCTCTGTCAAAAAGGGCGAAGTCGTGGGACTGCTTGGACCCAACGGTGCAGGCAAGACCACGTCGTTTTACATGATTGTGGGTTTGGTGCGCGCCGATGGTGGCAGCATCACCATTGACGGCCAGGCTGTGGCGCATTTGCCCATCCATCGCCGCTCACGTTTGGGTTTGAGCTACTTGCCGCAAGAGGCCTCGATCTTTCGCAAGTTGAATGTGGAAGACAACGTGCGCGCGGTGTTGGAGTTGCAGCGCGACGAGAACGGCAAGCCCCTCAAGCGTGACGAAATTGAAAAACGTTTGAGCGCTTTGTTGCAAGAGTTGCGTGTGGACCATCTGCGTGCATCGCCGTCAGTGGCGTTGTCGGGCGGGGAGCGTCGCCGTGTGGAGATCGCGCGGGCCTTGGCAACCAACCCACGTTTCATTTTGTTGGATGAGCCCTTTGCGGGCATCGACCCGATTGCGGTGATTGAGATTCAACGCATCATTGGTTTCTTGAAGGCGCGTGGCATGGGTGTGCTCATCACCGATCACAACGTGCGCGAAACCTTGGGCATTTGCGATCACGCTTGCATCATCAGCGATGGCCGTGTGTTGGCGCAAGGCACGCCGCACGAAATCATCGAGAACGCGGACGTGCGCCGCGTTTACCTCGGCGAACATTTCCGAATGTGATGCCATGAAGCAAGGTTTATCACTTCGCGTTTCTCAACATCTGGCGCTCACGCCCCAGTTGCAGCAGTCAATTCGACTGTTGCAGTTGTCTACGTTGGAGTTGAGCCAAGAGATTGAGCAAATGCTCGATGAGAACCCGTTTCTCGACAAAGAATTTGAAGAAGCGCCGCGTGAGGAGTTTGGCCTCGACAAAGCCGATGCACCGACCCGCGACGACGAGGTTGAACCCGCGCGCGAAGTGCCATCGGTGGACAGTGGCATGTCTGAAATTTCAGTCGACAACACAGCCAGCGACACCGAGCCCAGCGTGGACGGAGTGGCTGAGAGCTGGGATGGCGACGGCAGCGTGGAGTTCTCAGCCGACGATTCCGAGTGGGGTGGTGATGCCCCTGCCAGCAACAGCAACAATACCGCTGACAGTGACACGGCCGATGCCACCGAGCTGGCACGCATGCAAGAGTCGCTCACCTCGTTTTTGCATCGCCAAGCCCTCTCGTTGCGACTGAGCGACACCGACACGGCTGCGCTGCGCTACCTGATTGAAAACCTGAACGACGACGGTTACCTTGAAGACACGTTGCGCAGCTTGGCTGAAGGTTTGGGTGGCGATGACGAAGAAGAAATTGAGGAGCTGGAACACCGTTTTCAAGTCGCCCTGTCATTGCTGCAAAGCCTAGAGCCAGTGGGCGTGGGCGCGCGTGATTTGGCCGAGTGCCTGACTTTGCAACTCAAAGCCTTCGCACCCAAAGGTGAAGAGGCTTTGCAGGTGCGTGACACCGCCATCAAGATGTGCAAGCAGCCGATGGACATGTTGGCGAAGCGAGACTTCAAGCGCTTGGCGGTGTTGGTGGAAGACAGTGAAGCCAACGTCAAAGTGGCGATTGCGCTGATTGCGCGTTTAGAGCCCAAGCCCGGGCGTCGCTTTGCGGATGTCGAGCGTCATGTGGTGGTACCCGATGTGTTGGTGACGCGTGTGGGCAAATCCACCACAGCGCCTAAGTTCAAGGTTGCACTCAACCCCGACGTGATGCCCCGTTTGCGGGTGCATGACATTTACGCCAACGCCCTCAAAGGCGGGCGAGGTGAAGCGCACGCAGGATTGCAACAACGCTTGCAAGAAGCACGCTGGTTCATCAAAAATATTCAGCAACGCTTTGACACGATTTTGCGAGTGAGCAACGCCATTGCCGAGCGTCAGAAAAACTTTTTCATCCACGGCGAATTGGCCATGCGTCCCATGGTGCTGCGCGAAATTGCCGAGGAGCTGGGTCTGCACGAGTCCACCATCAGCCGCGTGACAACCAACAAGTACATGAGCACGCCTTACGGCACGTTTGAGCTCAAATACTTCTTTGGTTCTGGGTTAGAAACGGAAAGCGGTAACAACGCATCCAGCACGGCAGTGCGGGCGCTCATCAAACAATTTGTGGCGAGCGAAAACCCGAAAAAACCACTGTCGGATAATCAGTTGTCCGAAATGCTCAAAGAGCAAGGCATTGAGTGCGCACGGCGCACCGTGGCCAAATACCGTGAGGCGCTTCGTATTGCGCCCACGACACTGCGCAAAGCGCTGTAAAGAAACCTATGAATCAGTTACATCTTTTCTTGCCCTGTGCGGCAGGCGTTGAGTCCTATTTGGCCGAGGAAGTGCGTCGCATCACCGGCGTGGGCGACGATGACTTGCGCGCTTTTCGCGCGGGGGTGATGGTGCGAGCCTCGTGGCGCGATGTGTTGCTGCTCAATTTGCACAGCCGTTTGGCGCAGCGTGTGTTGGTGGAGCTGTCACACACCTTTTATCGTCAAGAAGAAGACCTGTACCGCGCCGCCTGCGAAGTGGCGTGGGAGCTGTGGTTCTCTCCCAAAGAATCGTTCAAGATTGAAATCACGGCACAGCACAGTCCACTCAAGAGTTTGAATTTTGCAGCGCTCAAAATCAAAGATGCGGTGGCTGACCGCTTCCGTCACAAGTTTGGTGTGCGCCCCGATGTCAACACCCAATGGCCTGATGCACGCATCTATGCACACTTGACCACCGAGCACTGCACCCTTTACATCGACACCTCCGGTGAGCCACTGTTCAAGCGTGGTTGGCGTGCCGACAAAGGCGATGCCCCGTTGAAAGAAACACTGGCCGCAGCCATGCTGGCCGCAAGTGGTTGGAGCCAAGGCGACGGCACAGCGGCCAATCCTGAAGGCCTGGTGGCTCAAGGCGTGCCGTTGTATGACCCTTGCTGCGGCAGCGGCACCATCGCGGTGGAGGCTGCGCAGATTGCTTGCAACATCGCGCCGGGGTCGATGCGCCGCTTTGGGTTTCAAAAGTTAATCCCCTACCAAGAGCATGTGTGGCATGGCTTGCTCGACAACGCGCGCGCCAAAGAGTGTGAGCCGCGTGCGCCTATTTATGGCAGCGATGTGGCGTTTCGCATGGTTGACTTTGCACAACGCAACGCCGAGCGCGCCGGTGTGGCGCATGCCGTGCAACTGCGCGGTGGAGATGCCTTGCAGCGTATGCCCCCTAGCGATGTGCCGGGCGTGATGTTGGTGAATCCACCGTACGGTGAACGTATCGAAGCCGCAGGTATCGCGGGTGCAGCACGCCGCGCGCGTTACGCCCCCCCGACCGAATACGTGTCGCCTTACGAAGATGTGAAACAAAACGGCGATGCAGGTTTTGATGACACCTCGTTCGGTGGCGGCGGCATGGTGCGCGACGATGTGCCACGCTTTGGCGCACGCGACATTGCGCAAACCGAAGACGGGGGTGATTTTTTCGCCCAACTTGCCAGTCATTGGAAGAAAAATTATCCCGGTTGGACGGCTTGGATGCTGACACCTGACCTTAAGTTGCCAGGTCGTATGCGTTTCAAAGAGTCGCGTCGCGTGCCCATGTGGAACGGGCCGATTGAGTGCCGCATGTTCCGTTTTGATTTACGCGCAGGCTCCATGCGTAACAAGCCTGCGGATGGTCCGACGGCTCAGCCCACTGAGGGCATCGAGCCACCTCAAGCGTGATCTCGGTATGACCTGTGTAGCGCCTGCGCGCGTGGTGCTGGACACCAACATCGTGCTCGATCTTTGGCTTTACAAAGACCCTGCGACACCGGCCTTGCAACAAGCGCTCACCGAAAAAAGCGTGCAATGGCTAGCCACGCAAGTGATGCGTGATGAGCTGGAGCGTGTGCTGGCCTACACGCACATTGTGAAGCGATTGGCGTTCAGTCAACTCACGGCGCAAGACCTCTTGCGTCAGTTTGACGCGCATGTGCAGCTCATGCCGATTGCGGCCAAAGCGCCATTCATTTGTAAAGATGCCGATGACCAAAAATTCATTGACCTTGCGGCCGCGCATCAAACGTATCTCATCAGCAAAGACAAAGCGGTGTTGACCATGCGCAACCGCATGGCGCGGTTGGGTGTGGTGGTCGACAAAATATGGCACGTAAATATGTAATGCTTTAATTAAAAAATTATTCGTTTTTGCTACAATTTTTACCTCTCTAGTTCTATTTTTAAGGGGTTAATATGAAAAAAGCTGTTTTGGCTGTTTTGGCGATGACCGCAATCGGTGCCCACGCTGCTGCTGACGAAGGTTTTTATGTTGGTTTGAGCGCCAATCACCTGAAACTCACTTGCAGCAATTGCGACAAAGAAACGGCCAGCGCTGCAGGACTCTATGGTGGCTATCGTGTGGGCAACATCGCCGGTGAAATTTCAAATGTTCAGAAAACGTTACGTGATGGGACTAGCGACACAAAATTGACCCTTACAGATTTCTCGGTGATTCCCCGATTTAATGTCGCCAAAGACGTTGACTTGCTGGGTAAGGTTGGTATTCGTCATTCGAAAGCGACAGTCAACGATACGAATGATGGTCACTTTAAAAGTGGCGGTAATTCCTTGGTTGTAGGCGCAGGCATCGAATACAAAGTGCTGCCTCAGGTGAATCTGCGCGCCATGGTGGATTACGCTCACAAAACAACGGGTACTTCCGTGCACATCACAACGGCAACCATTGGCGTGTCGTACAGCTTCTAAACCAAGCCGCCTCTGTTGCGCAAAAGCCTTCCTTTTCAGGAAGGCTTTTTATATTTGGCGAATTGAAAAATCGTTGATAGCACAAGCGGTTCAGAGGTGTTGGCTTAGTGCTGTTGAAGCAAATTCAGCAACGTGGTGATTGCATGTTGCGCGGTTGCTTCACGCACTGCTGCGCGGTCGCCGGTGAAGTGCATCCGCTCTGTTTTAATCCATGCCGTTTCCGCGCCCAGCGTAGGGCCTGCATCGCTGGGGGTGGCCCATGCCAACCACACCGTGCCCACAGGCTTGTCGACAGAGCCTCCTGTTGGGCCTGCGACACCAGTCACCGCGACTGACACTTGCGCGCGTGAATGGCGTAAAGCGCCCAAGGCCATGGCTTGCGCCACAGCTTCGCTCACTGCACCGTGTTCGGCGATGAGCGCAGAGTCCACGCCCAACATCTCGTGCTTGGCTTCATTCGAGTAGGTGACAAAGCCACGTTCAAACCAGTTGCTAGAGCCCGATAGGTCTGTGCAACGGCTGGCAATCATGCCGCCTGTGCAGCTTTCAGCGGTTGCCAACATCCAACCGTGTTGCAGCAACACATCGGCGAGTTGTTCGGTCAAGGTTGGCGTTGTCATAGCGATCTCCAAATAGCCATCACCAGTAAGGTACAAAACGCGGCGACCAAGTCATCAAAGATGATGCCCCAGCCACCTCGCCACCCCAAGCCTTTGAATAAATTGTCGGCCCAACGCACGGGCCCCGGCTTGGCTGCATCAAAGTAACGAAACAAAATGAAAGCCCCCAACTGGCCCCCAAACGTGGTGGGCGTGATCAGCCACAGTACCAACCAAAATGCGATCACTTCGTCCCAAACAATTGCCCCCGGATCAGCCACCCCCATGTGACGTGCGGTGACCGTGCAGGCCCACCACCCAATGAGCGTGGATGCAGCAATTAGCAGCCCCATTTGTAAAGGCGTGAGCCAAAGTTGCAAGAGTAAAAACACCACCCACGCCCAGAGCGTACCCGCCGTACCTGGTGCCAAACGGGACAGCCCTGAGCCTGCGCCAAGCGCGATGAAATGAGCGGGGTGTGCGAGTAAAAAGCGGCGATTTAGCATGAGGTAGACGTTGTTTGTAACCACTGAGCCCAGTGGTCGATGCAGGCGCGAATTTTAGGAAGACGGTGGCGGCCGGAGAGCATGAATGCATTGACTGTGTTGGGCGTGTCGTTGATTTGGTCGATCAAGACGCTTTGCAGTTTGCCTTGCGCCACCAAAGGGTCTGCTACCAAGGATGGCATGCGTGCAATACCCAAGCCTGCAATGGCCATCGAGGTCATCGTGGCGGCATTGTTTGAACTGAACGGCCCATTGGCACGAAAGGGTGTGCCGCTTTGCGTGGGCCATACGTTGAGGTGATCATGTTGGCTGTGGGTGATCAAGTCATGGTGGCGCAAATCTTCTACGCTGTGAGGTGTGCCGTGCTTTTCCAAATAGGCAGGGCTGGCGTACAAACGCCTGTGTAACAGGCCCAGCCGGCGCATCACCAAAGTGTCGGTTTGTGGCTCGCCCGTGCGTATGGCGATGTCAATACCCTCGCGTGCCATGTCCACCAACGCATCGTCCACCCGAAAGTCCAAACGCAGTTCTGGATGCGTGGCATGGAGCGTCGGCAAGCTGTCAACCATCAAATGTTGCGCAATGACGGTACTCATGCTGACGCGCACCAAACCGCTGACGCGTGAACGCGTTTGGTCAAACTCAGCGTCCAAGGCATCTACCTCCCCCAAGATGCGCTGCGCGTAGGCATGCAAAATTTCGCCCTCGGGTGTGAGTGACAAGCCATGGGTGGTGCGCAAAATCAGCTGGGCGCTGTATGTGGCTTCGATGCGTTGCAACCCGCGTGAGATTTGACTCACGGGAACGTTGCGCTCACGTGCCACGGCCGAGAGCGTGCCTAGCGCGGCGACGCGTGCAAAAAGACGTAGTTCATCAAAGCTGAGATTGGCCATTTCTGCATGGTAATAGACGCTGGCGGCGATGCACTGTTGCAGCCGCTGCAACACCGATTTGCATGTGGCGGTGTTTCGGGCTTGGCTACTAAAAAATAAAGTCATCACACCCAACAACCTCTTGGAGATGTGAGATGCGTTATCCCCCCTCTGGCTATGAACCCCTCGACCACTCTGCACTGATTGCACAGGCCAAGCAACGCGCTCGGAGCTTACGTTGTGAAGCTGTTCCTGCGTTGTGGGATGGTTTGGATGCACGTTGCGCCAAAGCTGTGCGGTCTTTGTCTCGGTTTTTGCACCGCTTGGCGAGGCATCGTCAGCTGCGAGACCAAGCGCACCACGACCTTCATCCGACAAAAGGAATTTGACATGCCGATATTGACTTTGAAGCTTTCTGACAATGCACAACTCAAAGACCCAAACGCTCTGAGCCTCGCTTTGACGCAACTGAGCACTGAGGTGTTGCACAAGCGTTCAGATGTGACTTCTGTGGTGTTTCAGCGTATCGCTGCGAATGACTGGTGGGTGGGCGGTGATGCGTCTGCGCAAGTGCTGATGCAGCTCGATATACGCATCACGCAAGGCACCAACACTGAGGCAGAAAAAGCCGCGTTTGTCGCTCAAGCATTTGACCTGTTGCCCAAGCATTTGGCAGATGGCCAGCAGTTGCACGCGACCAGCTATATCAGTGTGCAAGAGCTTCCTGCTTCTGATTGGGGCTATGCAGGTATCACGCAGAAAAAGCGTCGCGTAGGTCAATTCATTCAATAAGTCATGGGCGCTTTTGGTTTGAACTAAGGGCTTCTGACTTATACATATGTCTGTATTTTTCTTGTGTTTCTTCAAGAAACACTTCGTTATGGATAGGCTGCTTCACAAAGGAGCCTCCTAACAAACCATTGACCCACTGTGCAAAGCTGTCTTTCATGGCAGTGGTGTTCAGCGGGGCATGGTTGTCGCCAGACTGCGTGAACAAGGTCAGGTTGTTTTGCGCATCCCCCTTGAAACGATAGGCACAGTTGGGAACAGCGCCGTTAGGCTCTGCCGCCCATGCGTCACGGTCATCCAAAGACTGCCATGTCTTATACGACGTAGGCAAGCGCCACAGGTGTGCATAGTTAGAGCCACAGCTTTGCTGATGGATGGCCATGCCAATGATCCTTGGGTCAACTTTGTCGTAGTGATAAACAGTACGGCCACCTTCGGAGTGGCCGCTGAGGATGATGGGCTTATCGGTGATGGTCTTCACATAGGCCACCAGAGCTTCCACATCATCGGTTCGTGCATCCAATCTGGCGCTGTTGACCGCTGTGAAGATGCCTTCACGAATACGTTCACGCCCACCGGTCTCAGAAGGCAGCGACACACCCAACACCGAAGGACACCCTGTTTTGTTGCCGGGTCGTGCGGTGAAGTCAGGCGTAATCACCGCAAGCCCCAACTGGTTCATCATGAAGGTAGCTACCTGAAACTCATACCCCGCCAGACCTCCGCAGCCGTGCAGGTGAATCGCCACGGCGCGGGTGTTGGGGTCGATCTTCACCAACTCTTCCCACTTCTGGCGGTACATCGCACCCCAGCGAGGTGCGTAGAACACCGAGCGCTCTGTCACGGTAGCCGCCCACTTCTTGTCATACGCTGGGTGGTCAATACGGACTTCAGCAGCATGGGTACTGAGAATAGTCAACACAACAGATGCCACACAGACGAAAAGCTTCTTCATAGGTATATCCAACGCTGTTTGATAGGTCACGGCTTCACAGTCTCTCGCAACTCAGCCACCAGTTTTTGGAGGCCCTCGTGTTTGGGGTACTGAGACAGCCCACGCTTGGCCGTTGTCAGTGCGTCTTGCATCAGGTTCTGAGATTTAAAGAAGATAGCGGCTTGCACGTATGGCGCGGGTGCATCCGGCTTGAGCGTTAAAGCTTGTTTAAACATGCCAAGGGCTAACTCAGGTTGCTTGGAATCCCGCAAAGCACGGGCCTTGGAGAAGTAACCCCAATATCGATCAGGGGCTAATTCAATCGTGCGGTCGGCTTCGGCAATGGCTTGCGGGTAGTCTTTGCGCTCAAGGTAAATCCACGAACCCAAGATGTGCCCCGGTGCAAACTTGGCATCCAAGGCTTGCAGCTTTTGGTAGACAGTCCACGCGGCATCCAGCTCTTTGTGCGACACGTGGATGTAGCCGCGCAGATTCAATGAGTATTTGTCGTCGTTGGGGTTGTCGTTGTTCAAGACCACCTCAATCATGCGCAACGCATTCGCTTCATCTCGGTTGCGCCAGTAGATGGAGGCGGCAATGTGCGGGTCAAACACTTCCATCATGCCTATGGCGATCTGCTGCAAGACTTCTTGCGGACTTCCCTTGGCGCTCATGTCCAACAGCGTGGCATTGCCGGGGAGTTTTCTCAAACGTATGTGATACGTACGACCAGCTGGGCTTTTGTCTTTGGCGTCTTGGGTGTAGGTGATGTCACCCGTGATGCGGTGTTTTTGGATGCCAAGGGCTTCTTGTATCAAGTCTTGGATGACTTTGACATCGGAGCTTTTGGCACCGAGCTTGTCGATCTCGCTGTTATCGGACTTGCCCAAGATGGACACGCGCTCTTTGGCTGACGACTGACTGCGGCTATACGTGGTGATTTCGTCCAGTAAACGCGCCGTAGCGACCTCGGAGTTAAAGCCAAACTCTTCAAATGTACCGGGGACTTTGAGGGGTTCCACCACCACAGAGTCTGAGGTCACAGCCCTGATTGCGCCCACCGTACCAATAGATGCAACCCCCGCTGTCATCAGCGCAATGGCGGCGGTTTTGATGCCTTGCCCGAGTTTGACCATCTGCTCCATGTTGGGTAGCTCATAGTTGAATAGTTTCATGTGAGCGTTGCCTTATCGGGCTTAGTTGGTGGGCAAACATATCTATTTGGCGATGCTAGCAACTGCCTCGCGTTCCATGATTCAGTGCTGTGCAGATTTCACTAAGAAGTTGCTACTGGTAGGTAGTCTGTTTTCGATACGCCAAAACCGCCACCATCACTGATTTCCTTACGCAGAGAATAGTGCGGAAGGTAATGCTATTGTATTTATTTTGCTTGACGCGATAGTGACAACATGTGGAGGTGGACATTAAGCAAAGTGATCAAACGACGCAAAGCGTCGTGTAATCGGTTGGCCTTGTGGGTCCACTACCACCAAGCCCTGTTCCTGTGTGATGCGACCAATGCGTGTCACGGGCGTATCAGTTTCCCACGCGGCGGCATGGACCAACTCGCGTTGGTTGACGGGGGCGGTGAAGCACAGTTCATAGTCATCGCCACCTGAGAGGGCGAACTCTAAACGCTTGTTCCAAGGCATTTCTGCCAACAAGGGGGTGATGCCGGCGTGTCGGTGTGCCTCGCCAAAGCTGCCACTGCTTTGCAGCCAGCCCGTGTCAATGTGTGCGCCGACACCAGAACGCTTCAAGATGTGACCAAGGTCGCCCAGTAAACCATCGCTCACGTCAATCGCGGCATTGGCGATGGCGCGCAATGCCAGCCCAAGCGCAACGCGTGGTGTGGGTTGTTCCATGCGCAATCGGGCCTGCTCAAACGCATCGCCAGCTAAAGATTGCGTGCCGCGAAACACTTCCAACGCCAAGCGGGCATCACCCACGGTGCCGCTGATGTAAATGTCGTCGCCCACTTGTGCGTTTTGGCGCAGCAGTGCATCGCCCGGCGGCACTTCGCCAAACACGGTGATGCAAATGTTCAGCGGGCCTTGCGTGGTGTCTCCGCCTACCAACTCGCAGCCGTGGGCATCAGCCAGGCGCAACAGGCCGCCAGAAAATCCAGCCAACCAAGTTTCGTCCACGCGCGGCAGAGACAGTGCCAAGGTGAAGGCCAACGGCTCTGCGCCCACAGCGGCCAAGTCGCTCAAGTTCACGGCCAAGGCTTTGTGGCCCAAGCGAGCAGGGTCAACCGTGCTTAAAAAATGACGGCCTTCTACCAGCATGTCGCTAGACACAGCCAGTTGCATGCCGCGCGTTGGATTCAGCAGCGCACAGTCATCGCCCACACCTAAGGTCGCTTTGTGTGTGGGGCGCTTGAAGTAGCGCTCGATCAGATCAAATTCGCCCATGAGTTTCAATGCAAATTGCGTGAGCCGGGTTCGTCGCTCAAGGCGTCGAGCACAAACATGGGAATGTCCACATCGAATTTCTCGCCGTCTTCCGCCACGCAGAAATAGCTGCCATGCATGGTGCCAGTCGGTGTGCGCAAACGGGTGCCGCTGGTGTATTCAAACTGTTCACCTGGGTGGAGCAATGGTTGATGACCCACCACACCTAGACCGCGAATTTTTTCGTGCAGGCCTTCTGAATCGTTCACATTCCACGTGCGCGATATGAGTTGCGCGGCCACCTCGCCCGTGTTGGTGATGGTGATCGTGTAAGCGAACACGTACAAGCCACCGTCAGGGTCAGATTGCTCTGGCAGGTATTGCGGGTGAACTTCAACTTGGAATTTGTAACGAGGCATGGGGTGATTTTGGCCTAACCCAGCCGATCTGCGATGAGGATGAAATAATCACCCCTATGACCAGCCCACGCCCCCAATTCAACATCGCCCCTTCCATCTTGTCTGCCGACTTCGCCCGCTTGGGCGATGAGGTGAAAAACGTCATCGCCGCGGGTGCTGACTGGATTCACTTTGACGTGATGGACAACCACTATGTGCCTAACCTCACCTTCGGCCCGATGATTTGCCAAGCTTTGAAGCCGCATGCCAAAACCCCTGCGGGTGTGGCTGTGCCGATTGACGTTCACCTGATGATTTCTCCTGTGGATGCGCTGGCGGCTTCGTTTGCGGATGCGGGTGCTGACTTCATCAGCTTTCATCCAGACGCGAGCGCCCATGTGCACCGCAGCATCCAAGCCATCAAGAGCAAAGGCGTTAAAGCCGGTTTGGTGTTTAACCCTGCTGAGTCTTTGGACGTGTTGAACTGGACGATTGACGAAATTGACCTCATCCTCATCATGAGCGTCAACCCTGGCTTTGGCGGTCAAAGTTTCATCGATTCCGCTTTGCGCAAAGTTGAGCACGCACGCAAACTGATCGAAGCCAGTGGCCGCGATATTCGCTTGGAAGTCGACGGTGGCATCAAGCCCGACAACATCCGTCAAGTTGCAGATGCGGGCGCAGACACATTTGTGGCGGGCAGCGCCATCTTTGGCAAACCTGACTACAAAGCGGTGATTGACCAAATGCGCGTGGCCTTGGCGTAACGCACGTTTGACGCACACCACGTGGCACAGATGACCGAACGCCCGCCGCTTTTGACACGCCTCAAAACATGGGCGCGTGGCGTCAAGCACGACGTGGTGACAGTCTACTTTGCGGCTCGCGATCCCCAAGCCCCCTTGGGCGCAAGAGTCTTGGCTGGGTTGGTGGCTGCGTACGCATTGAGCCCCATTGATTTAATTCCAGACTTCATCCCCGTGTTGGGTTACTTGGATGACTTGCTCATCGTGCCTGTTGGCTTGTTGTTGGTCATGCGCTTGATGCCTGACGAAGTGTTGGCCAATGCACGTACCAAAGCGGATGCTTTGCTGACCAAGCCACGCAGCCTATGGGCTGCGGTTTGTTTTGTCGCAATTTGGTTCGCACTCGGGGTTTACCTAGCCTTGTGGTTCATGTGAGCGGGATTTATTCCCTGTTTCTTTCAAGACAAAGTATTTAAATTCATAGCCAAAGTGTGAAGGCGTTGGGCCTGATCGCAGGGTTTGAGTTTGGGTTGTCTGGCATGAATCTGCTTCGTCTTTCTTTGTCGTCTTGCGTCGTGGTCGCGCTCAGTTTTGGCTCTTGCGTTTGGGCACAAAGCGATATCGATTTGCCGGTGGTGCATGTCGTGGGGGCTTTGCCGATTCCTAGCATGGCACAGCCGTTGTCTGAAATTGCCTCTGCTGTACAAACGGCCACCAGCGCTGACGTAGTCAATAGCCAAGCTTTAGAGTTGTCTGGTTTCATGAGCCAACGCTTGGGCGGTGTGTACGTGAACGAGGTGCAAGGTAACCCCTATCAAATGGATGTGAACTACCGAGGCTTCACCGCCTCGCCTTTGCTGGGGACACCACAAGGGTTGTCTGTTTACATGGACGGTGTGCGAATGAACCAGCCCTTTGGCGATGTGGTGAGTTGGGACTTGATACCTCGCGCAGCGATTACCAACATGACGCTCATGCCCGGTTCTAACCCCATGTTTGGTTTGAACACGTTGGGTGGTGCGTTGGCGATACAAACCAAATCAGGCTTGACAAGTCCTGGCACATTGATACAGACCACCGTGGGTTCAAATCAACGTCGATCGGTCGAGTTAGAGCATGGCGGTCGCAACGACAAAGGTTTGCATTGGTTTGTCACGGGCAATGTGTTTAACGAAGAGGGTTGGCGCGTTGCCTCACCTTCACACGTGCGACAAGCCTTTGGCAAGCTAGGTTGGAAAGATGGCAGCACCGATATGGCTTTGACCGTGAGTCATGCCAGCAACGCGCTGACAGGCAACGGCATGCAAGAAGAACGCATGTTGGCCAATGACTATCGCAGCGTTTACACGCAGCCTGACGAAACCCGTAATCAATCAACTTTGGTGAACTTGACGGGCAAACATGCGGTGAATGACACCACCTTGTTTGCCGGCAATGCCTACTACCGCACCATTCGCACCAACACCTTGAATGGCGATGTCAATGACAACGCCTTGGATCAGTCGGTCTACCAACTGAGTGCGGCAGATCGCGCGGCCTTGCAAAACGCAGGCTACACGGGATATCCCACCGCAAGCGCTGGGTTGAATAAGAACAACACACCATTTCCCATGTGGCGTTGTATTGCACAAGCACTTCAAAACGATGAGCCGGGAGAAAAGTGCACCGGGCTTTTGAATCGCACCCACACCGATCAACGCAACTATGGTTTTTCAGGCCAACTCACATGGCTTGATCCGTGGATGGGGCATCGCAATCAATTCACAGCAGGGCTGGGTTATGACACCAACCGTACGCAGTTTGAACAAACCAGTCAACTGGGGTATCTCACCCCTGATCGACGCGTGACAGGCATCAATGCGTACGCAGATGGCATGACGGGGGGCACGATAGATGGCACACCCTTTGACAATCGGGTGAATTTAAAAGGCCAAGCGACAACGTGGAGCGTGTTTGCGACCGACACGATTTCTTTGCATGACCGCTGGCATCTGACGTTGGCGGGGCGTTACAACAGAACACATGTGGTGAACCAAGATCAAATCACGCCTGGCGGTGGCGGTGGGTCATTGGATGGCAACTATGTGTTTCAACGCTTCAATCCTGCGTTGGGTTTGGCCTTTGCGATCACGCCAAGTTTGAGCACCTATGTGGGATACAGCGAAAGCAGTCGAACCCCAACCTCCATCGAGCTGGGCTGTGCTGACTCGGCCAATCCTTGCAAGCTGCCAAATGCCATGGCGGGCGATCCACCGTTAAAGCAAGTGGTGAGCAAATCTTGGGAAGCCGGTTTGCGAGGCGCGTGGTCGAAAGACACGCAATGGACGTTGGGTGTTTTTCATACGCAAAGCATGGACGATATTTTGTTTGTCGCCTCGGACACGGCCACAGGCTATGGCTACTTCAAAAACTTTGGACAAACGTTACGCCAAGGTGTTGAGCTAGGTTTGAACAGCAAACAAGGGGCATTGAGCTATGGCGCGCATTACACCTGGCTACAAGCTACGTACCAAAGTGCAGAAACCTTAGGGGGCTCAGCCAACAGCAGCAACGATGCCAGCAGCTCGGGTTTAGAGGGCAGTATCCGCATCAAGCCTGGAGATGCCATGCCTTTGACACCCAAGCAAATCTTGAAACTTCACGTCGATTACCAATGGAGTGACGCATGGCGCAGCGGCGTGAGCATGACGGCATTTGGCAGCATGTTTGCGCGTGGTAATGAAAACAACCAACATCAAGCCAATGGTGCGAACTACCTTGGCAGCGGCAAGACGGCAGGCTACAACGTGATCAATTTCAATGCCAGCTACAAGTCCTCACGTGACACCACGTGGATGATGAACATCATGAACTTGTTCAATCGCCAATACGTCACAGCCGCCCAACTTGGTCCGACCGCTTTCAATGCGGAGGGCTCACAGTTTGTGGCACGCCCTTACGCCGCGGTGGGGGCGCAGTATCCCTTGCAAAACAGCATGTTTGTCGCACCCGGTGCCCCACGTGGCGTATGGCTGAGTTTGCGTCACAGTTTCAATTAATGGATAAGCACATCAATCAGTTGATGACGTTGGGCCAGGTGCACCAGAGAGGCCGTGGTGGTCACCGCCAATTTTTCTTTGATGTGTGTTTGGTTGTTGGCCACAGTTTTTAGGCTGATATTCAAGCGCTGTGCGCACTCGGCGGGTGAGCAACCTTGGGCCAGCAAGCGCCAAATTTCTAATTCACGCAAGGTGAGTTGGGCGATGCGGTCGGCTTCCTCGTCGGCTTCTTGATAGAACTGATGGCTTGACAAATCATCGCTTAAATAACGTTGGCCGCTGTAGGCGGATCTGACGGCTTGCACCAAGTTTTCAGGGGGTGAGTTTTTTGTGACAAATCCAATGGCCCCACCTTCTAATGCGCTGCGTACCAAGTTGCGCGCGTCATACATGCTGCACATCAATACTTTGGCTGAGGTGCTGCGTTGTTTGATTTTTCGCAGCAACTCCATGCCTCCCACATGGGGCATGGAAATATCAGAGATGGTGACATCGGGTTGATGGCGCAAATAAGCGCTGTAGCCCGAGTCGGCGCATGCCGCTTCCGCGACCACGGTAATGTCACCGTCTTGTTCTAGAAAACGCGCATAACCGGCTCTGACAATCGGGTGATCGTCTACAAGCAAGACTTGAATCATGGGCATCTCTCTTAAAGGGGAACTTGGACATGGATGCGAAGTCCAGGCTGTGCATCTTCGAAACTGAGATGACCTTGCAGGCTTGCAATGCGCTCTCGCATGCCCGTGAGTCCGAGGCCACGGTTGTCACTGTTGCTTTGTCGCAAGCCTTGACCGTTGTCGGTGATAGACAGGGTGAGTACCTCGTCTTGAACATCAAGACTGATCCAGACTTGCGTGGCGTACGCGTGTTTGGCGATGTTGGTCAATGCCTCTTGTGTCACACGGTAAAGGTTTGTACAAAGTGGATCGGGCAGGTCTTTGTGCAATGCCTGAATCAAGGTGTGGCATGGAATGCGGCAATGCTGCGTCCAGCTTTGGCACAGCTCTTTCAAACTTTCTTCAAAGCCAAGGCTGTCGAGGTTGGGTGGACGCAAGCGTTTCAACATATCGCGTGCCAAGCTGTGCATGCGCAGTGACGATTGATCAATACGTTGCGCCGCTTCGAGTGCTGCGTTTGGGTTGTGGTGTATCGCTTTGGTGATGTACGCTGCTTCGATCCGCAACGCCGTGCAGGCTTGTCCTACTTCGTCGTGCAGCTCTTGTGCCAACATACGTCGCTCGTCTTCTTGTGCGGTCAGTAAACGTTGGGTGAGGTGGCGATTGGCTGTGAGCAGGGCCGATACTTCATGCATTCTTTGGAACGCAAACCAAGCCAAACTGACAGACAAAACCAGCAGAGTCAAAGGCATTTCATCCAATTGAAAACGCTCGTAGTGCTGTAGCCACTGCACCAGTTTTTCAGACAGTTCCAACTGCAAGGCGAGTGTCCAAAATGCGCCAACGATTAAAACGATGCGAGCCAAATCGCGCCATGCCGGTGACGTGGTGTGTGTTGTCATGGCAGCATGCGTTTGACAACGCCATCACGGCGCAGCAGGTGCCACACCGCAGCCAACACATGAGCGGCTATCAAGAACATGAATACAGCGCTGCATGCGGTGTGTATGCCGCTGAAAATTTCTTTCAGCTCTGCCGAGGCCTCCCAATATCTGGGGAGAGGTGTGCCAAAGAGTTTGATGGGATAGGCCGTGAAGCTCGAGCCCAAAAAACCACTCACAGGCATCAACACCATGCAAGCGTAAAGCAGTGCATGGTTCGCGTTGGCCGCCCATGTTTGCCAACGTGGCAGATGCTCAGGCAACGCCGGAGGGCGATGTGTCAAACGCCAAACACCCCGCAGCACGATGAGCAAGCCCAGCACAATGCCCATCGATTTATGCCAATTGAACCATTCAGCGCGAATGCCTGGCGGTGATTTGGGGATGTCGCCCATCCATACGCCTAGCCCCAATTGATAAAGCAGTCCAATCGCCAAGAGCCAATGCAAAGCCACGGCGATGCGCGTGTAGCGTCTGGATTGTGTGGACGTTGGTGTGGCGTGTGTGGGGTCTTCCATGAATTGCTCTCAAAACGTAGGTGTGTTCAATTAGCCGCTGCGCCCCAAGGCAGTTTGCCCACGGGAACCGTGTTGATCGGTGTCAAGGTGTTGGTATCGATCACACTCACCGCGTGGCTACGGCCTGCTGCCACGTAAAGTTTGGAGCCATCAGGGCTGATGGCCATGTTCCACGGACGTTGCCCGACGGGGACTTTGGTGTGGACCGAAAAATTGTGCGTGTCGATGACCGCGACATTGGCATCGCCGCCATTGCTCGCAAAGAGCCATTTGCCATTGGGATGCATGGTCAAACCATTGGTGCGTGCGCCGACCGACAGCGTGCCTTTGACGATCAGCTTTTGCATATCAATTGCCACCAACATGCTATCGGTCTCAACGGCGACATATGCGGTATTGCCGTCGGGGCTGAAGGCGATGCCACGTGGACGGTTGCCCACGCGAATGCTGGCTATTTGTCGGCGTGTTCTCAGGTCCAGCACATCCACTTGGTCGGCTTCTTCAGCAGAAACGACCATGCGTTGCCCGTCGGGGCTGAAGACAGCGTGTTCTGGATTTTTGCCCTGAACGGGGATGTCAAATTCAACTCGCCACGCGCTTGTCGATACAAAGCTCACGCTGTTGCTTCCCTCGTTGGCAATCGCCAGCCATTGACCATCAGGTGAGCAAGACACAGCCTCGGGTGAGTCGCCTAAAGTCAAAGTTTGACGGATGGTGAATGTGCGTGTGTCGATGGCTTGTAGCTGCGAACCGTTTTGGTTGCTCACATACAAATAAGGATCGTTTTTGCACAACGCCAAGCCACGTGGTTTTCCCTGAACTTGGATGGTTTGAATCACCGCGTTGGTCTGGCTGTCGATCACAGAGATGCTGCCACTGCCCTCATTGGTGACAAATACCTGATCGGCAGAAAAAACGGTGTGGCTCAGTGTGCTGAGGAGGCACAGACAGGCCATGCGAAGGTGGTGTTTCATCATATTTAAAGCGGAATTTGGCTTTGCACACCAATCACCCATGCGCGTGGTAAGCCCGGTTCAAAATATTGCTTCGATGATTGGTTGACGATGACAGAGCTCACCGTGTCTTTGTTTGTCAAGTTGTCGATTCCCACAAAAGCTTCGACGCGAACCGATCCCATTTGCAGGCGTTGACGCACACGTGCATTCAGAAGGCTGTAGCCAGATGCCAACGCGTAGTCAGCCGTTGTGCTGGAGTTGCTGTCATTCGCCCACATGCTGGAGCGACTGATCAAGTCAAGGCTCGCTTCTAATCCGAGTGTCGGTCTTTGGCCTGCTTGTGCAAAACCTTTTTCAGACCATTGGGCTGAAGCAAAGAGCTGACGTTTGGGGATTGCTGGCAGGCTGTTGCCATTCTTTGGGCTGTAGCTTGCGGTTCCAGCTTCGTAGGTCGCATTCATGAACGTGGCGGATGCTTGCGTACGCCAGTGTGTGGAATGTTGGTTGCGCAATGCAAACTCAAAGCCTTCACGTTTGGTTTGCGCCGCATTTTCATAAGCCGTTTTGCCGTTGGATGACAAGGCTGCCACGATCTCGTTGTCGGTGTTGATTTGAAACCATGCGGCATCGACGCGCGTGTGTGCGGTGGGCCGCCATTTGGCGCCGAGTTCTAAGTGCTTGCTGCGCGAGGCTTGCAAATTAGGGTTGAATTTCTCGACAAAATTGTTGTTCGCATCTCGTGAATAAGCCGCCTCGGCCATCGTTGGGGTTTCAAATCCCTTGCCGTGGTTGATGTAAACATTCAGGTTGTCTTGTGCATGCCAAGTCAAACCCAGCACAGGGCTGGTGGCTTTGTAGGTGACAGAGCCAGAGCCATCGACGCCCGTGGTCATGTCGTCGCGGCTTTTGAGTGTCACGTTGCTTTGACGTGCGCCAGTGGTCAAGGTGTAGCGCTCACCCAATGACCAATTGGCTTGGGCAAAGTAGTCGCGATTGCTGGCTTCGTTGAGCTCGTTGCGCGTCAAGGCCCCATTCTTTTCGCCGAGGGCTGATCCGCCGGCTTGTCGTTGTTCTTGTGCGTGGTCGATGTCAGTGCCGACCACCCATTGCATGCGTTGTCCGTCAAACACCTGGGTTTTGCCACTGGCCTGCAAACCCAAACCTTCGTATTGGCGTTCAAGGCCTGTCCACACATTGGTGGCTTGGTATTGCAAGTTGCTGCGTGTGCCACCGTAGATGCGCGCTTCTAATTTCAAATCACTGTTCACACGGTGCTCGGCGACTGCGCCGACTTGTTCTTGTTTGACCGTTTTACGTGTACGTGTGGCGAGTGCATTGTTGCCGGCTTGTGATGGGTTGGCTGCCAGTTGTGCGGCGGTGAGTCCCAACGCGTCTTTGGCATAAGGCATATCAAACATGTTCACGATGAACTTGAGGCGCGTATCGGGCTTGGCATCGATGGTGATCACGCTGTTGAGTTGCTGACGTCGTGCATCGCTGTTGTTGCGATAGCCTGTAGTCGCGAAGGTGCTGTAGTCGGCCACTATGCCAACGTTGCCGCTTCGTTGGCTGATTTGCCAATCGGTGCGCGTCATGCCGAATGAGCCTGCATATATCTGAACCTGCGCTTCAGGTGTCTCACCTGCTTCACGCGTGAAGGTTTGAATCACGCCCCCTGATGCGTTGCCATACAGCTGCGCCAGTGGACCTGTCAGTACCTCCATGCGTTCGGTGGAGGTCATGCTGACGGTAGAGGCCTGTCCTTGTCCATCTGGCATTGATGCTGGAATGCCATCGGTGATGAGGCGAATGCCACGCAACCCAAACGCAGCACGTGAGCCAAAGCCTCGGATAGAAATTTGCACGTCTTGTGCATAGTTGTTGCGGTTCAGCGCGACCACGCCTGGGGCGCGATTGAGCACATCTGAAATGTTCACTTGCGGACCAGAGTTGCGTAACGTGTCTGTATCAAGGGTGTAAACCGAGGCGGGTGCATCGAATTGTTTTTGTTCTAACCGACCACTTTGAACGATCACGTCGCTCAAATTATTTGTGACGCTTTGTGCGAACAAGTTTGAGCTAGGGAAAACACTGAGGCAGAGCAACAGTCCAACATTCAGTGGGAACAAAGGTTTTGCATGTTTGCAATTTTTGATGGATTTCATAACTCAAATTGTTCGCAGTGGGGTGACGAAAAGTTGTGTCTGTCACAAAGCAAAAACTATTCCATCCAAAAAGTGTTCCATCTGGATGGCATCGTTTGTGCTTTTGTTGTTGAGTCTCACCACGTGTTGCAGGAGTTGATGAATTGATGGTTCGTGTGATGGCACATTTTTGTATGAGCGTTGCGTTGTTTTTTTCAGGGTTGTTCCTGATGAGCGCGCATGCGGGTGTGATGACGCGCGAAGCGATGGTGCAGGCATTTCCAGCGCCTTGGGTTGTGGGTGAAAAAGAGCGTGACTTACCGGTGTGGCCAATCTTTCGTCAAGAGCTCACCTCCACCACGATTGCTGCGTATGTTTTTGAGTCGCAAGACTTCGCAGCGATTCCCGGCTTTTCTGGCACACCGTTTAATTTGCTGATTGCGTTGGACCCGAATGGACAGTTCATGGAGGTGCGTGTGCTGTCACACCATGAACCTGTGTTTTTAGAAGGCTTGGGTGAAAAACCCCTGTTTGCATTCGTTGAGCAATACAAAAATTTGTCTTTGAAGCAAAGCATCAAAATTGGAACGGGACAGAGCAAAAGCGGCAAAGAAAGTGGTGCCAATGTCTACATTGATGGGGTGACTAAGGCCACAGCTTCTGTACGCATCTTGAATCAAACGTTGTTGGCTGCGTCGCTTAAGGTGGCGCGTGCGAAGCTGGGCTACAGCGAAGGGCGCGACCCAGATCAGATCGCCAAAATTCGCGCAGACGTGTTCACAGAAATGGATTGGACAGGTCTGCGCAAGGCGGGCCTGATTCATCGAGCTACATTCAAAAACAGTGATATTGAAAAAGCATTCAAAGACACCGTCGCTGAAGGTGTGGATGCAAACGCATGGCAGTCCCCTCAAGAGATATTCGCGGACATTTACGTTGCCAACTTGAATGTGCCCACGGTAGGTAAGAACTTGTTGTCAGCTGAAAAATGGGCATATTTACAGCAGCGTTTGGATCCCGGTGATCATGCCTTGTTGATTCTTACCAAAGGTCGATACTCTTTAATGGGAGAAGACTTTGTGCGCGGCACGGTGCCTGACAGGGTGTCGTTGAACCAACAAAAACTACCCATTGAAATTCGTGATTTAGATCTTGATGCGGTGTTGAATTTGCCGCCAAATTTGACAGATGCACAGTGGTTGGCGGTGCGTGTGATTGCGCCTGCTGGCTTAGATCCCGCATTGCCTTTCGATTACGAATTGCACGTCACGCGAAGCAAAGGCATGGTGTACCCAGAGCTGGTGCGTAAGAGTTTCACCATCACCACTGAATTGCCGCATGACTATGTGGTGTTGGCCAGTTCAGATCAAAAAACATGGCACGGCATTTGGCTTGATCGATGGGTTGAGTTGACGGTGCTCTTGCTGGCGTTGGCTGTGTTGGTGTGGGCGTTGCGTGAGCCATCTTGGATAACGCGACAGCCACAACGCATGATGCGTTTCAGGCTTGGCTATCTGTTGTTCACCCTTGGCTTCATCGGGTGGTACGCGCAGGGGCAATTGTCAATCGTCAACCTCACGGCGGTGGTGCAAGCGGTGGTGGCGGGACGCGGTCTTGGCTTTTTCATGTACGACCCGATGACGGTGGTTTTGTGGGTGTTTGTTGGGGCAACGTTTTTTGTGTGGGGACGGGGTACGTTTTGTGGATGGCTGTGTCCGTTTGGGGCTTTGCAGGAGTTGGTGAGTCAGCTCACCAGACGTTTGGGCTTGTCATGGGTTCACGTTCCGCAACGATGGGATGCTCGTTTGAAAAAACTAAAGTATGTGGTGCTCGCCGTGCTGTTGGCGAGTGCTGCGTTGTCTACCACGTGGGCCGATCGTTTGGTGGAGATCGAACCGTTCAAAACCAGCATCACGCTCAACTTTGTCCGCGCTTGGCCTTTTGTGATCTGGGCAGTTGCTTTGGTGTTGTTGAGTTCATTTGTTTACAAAGGTTATTGCCGTTACCTGTGCCCATTGGGGGCAGGTATGGGGGTGCTGGGCAAATTACGGCGTTTTGACTGGATTGCACGTCGGCACGAATGTGGTCAACCTTGCCAGCGCTGCCGCAGCGACTGCGCATACCAAGCCATCAGCAAACAGGGCACTGTGGATTACGACGAGTGCTTTCAGTGCATGGATTGCGTGGTGATTTATGAGAATGACACTTTGTGTGTGCCGCGCATTCTTTCTCGCCGCAATGAAGCGGTGACACGTGTGATTCCGATCCAAGAGGTCAAGCTATGAAGCGCAGAGCATGGCTACAAGCCAGTTTGGGTTTGGGCGGATGGGGGCACCTTTCTTCACGCGCTGCCGCCTCGCTGCACTGGAAAACGCACACATTCACAGGGTTGGGCACCACGCTTTCTATACGAGCAGCCCATGTGGATGCCATGAAGTTAGAGCACGCGTTGATGGCGGCACGAGCCATGGTGAACCATGTGGAAGATCACATGAGTTTGTTTCGTTCCGACAGTGCTGTGAGTCAACTCAACAAGGACGGCGAGTTGTTGTACCCACATGAAGATTTGTTACAGATCTTGCAAATGAGCCAGCGCATCGCATCGCGCAGCCAGGGTGCGTTTGATATCACAGTTCAGCCGCTATGGGCTTTGTATGCACAAACGCAAAAGCAAAAGCGTTTACCAACACCAACTGAAATCCATGTTGTGCGGCAACGTGTGGGCTGGCATAACCTGTACATCAGCGCACGGCGAATTGCATTGATCAAGTCCGGCATGGGCATCACCCTTAATGGCATTGCACAGGGCTACGCGTCGGATCGTGTGCGTGAGGTGCTCAAGCGTCATGGCGTGGCGCATGCGTTGATCAACACGGGCGAGTGGTCGTCATTGGGGCAGGCAGAGGAGGGGCGGGGTTGGACACTCGGCATTGCTGATCCGCACCAAGCGGCACGTGTGTTGGCGCTTGTGCGGTTGCAAGGTTTGTGCGCAGCAACTTCGGCAGATGATCAATGCAGCTTCAGTGCAGATCGTCAGCATCACCACATTTTGAATCCGGCAACAGGTTATTCACCCAGAGATATTTCCAGTGTCACGGTCATTGCAAAGTCATGCACGCAAGCGGATGCGCTGACCAAGGTTTTGTTTGTGGGTGGGTACGACAACGCACTTCGCTTGGCTCAAGCATGGCGCGTTGAGGCCTTGGTTGTTCACAAAAACGGACATTGGAAAACAACACCTAAGCTTTCACAGCAACTGCTAGGTTGATGTGCCGTGTTGCAATTTGAAACGTGTGTCACAGACTGTATCGCTTGTGAATGGCACAACGTTCATCGTTTCAAGGGTTTCCCCTTTTGTTTAACCAAGAGGTGAGTGACACCTGTTGTGAATTGAAGCAAATCTGATTTGTTTTTTAAGTGGCATAAGAGTTGCGAATGTGACACGTCGAGCTATTCGGCGCATCCCTCAATTGATTTCAACACTTGAAAGACTTACATATGAAACAAAAACTTTTTGCTGTGGCCGCCGCCGTTGCCACGCTTCCTACAGCTTATGCGGTGGACTTTAAAGCGGGTAACTGGGACTTGACCGTGGGTGGCAATGCCAACGCTTTCTACACTGGTACTACGTGCTCAGGTGATGTGGTAACGGGCTTGGCTTTGGGTAGCAAGGCTTTGGCTTGCGGCGATAAATCTAAGAGCACCACGATTGGCAATGGCTTGTTGCCATCCATGCTGAATGTGAGCGCTAAAACAAGCGAGTCGGGCTACGACGTGTCTGCGGTGGTTGGTATTGGCGTTGCGGTGGCAACCGATAGCTCGATTGCTCAAAACAATGTGGTCGATGTGCGTAACGCCTACTTCACCGTTGGTAACAAAGACATGGGAACCGTCAAAATGGGGCGTGACTATGGCCTATTTGGTTTGCACGCTGTGCTGAATGACATGACGCTTTTGGGTGTGGGGTCAGCAACCAAAGCAACACAAAATGGACGTGTCTCATTGGGTCATCTCGGTGCAGGTTATGTGTATGCAGGCACTTATGGTCAGGCTGTTTACACCACACCAAGCTTTGGTGGTTTGAATGTAGACATCGGTCTGATGAATCCTGTCAATCCTTATAACCAAGCGGCATCTGAGGTGGCAGGGACAGGCCCAGCGGTTCAAGCGCGTGCTACTTATTCGGGGCAGGGCTTTAAGTTGTGGGCCGCCAACAAATCGCAAGATTTCACCACTTACCGTATGAATGCCTCAGAAGTTGGTGGCTCTGTCAGTTCGGGTCCATTCGGTTTGGTGGCCAATTACCAAGCCGGCAATGGTGTGGGCCTCTTGGCCGATGGCGATCAGGGCGATGTGAAGAGCACCAATACATTTGTGCAAGTGACCTACAAAGCCACCAGCAAACTGAAGCTCGGTGTGGGCGTTGGCAAAGGCAGCAATGACAAAGCAGGAACCGGTGCCACAGGGGCAGTCAATTTACGTTCGAACCAAAACACCACAGCTGCAGCCTATTACAGCTTGACCTCTAACTTCACTGTGGTGGGTGAATTGGGCAACACCATATCCAAAGGGTTTGACGGCAAAGAAGGTAAACAAAGCAGCGTCGCTGTGGGCGGCATCTTTTTCTTCTAATGATTGACAACGCTGAGATAGACCAAGGTTGATGGATGACCGATGGCAAGAATGCCTCGGTCATTTTTGTTCACAGTGTGACGAACGAAGTGTTCCAAAAAATAACACTGTCACGGCGCTGTGACACAAGGGCTGTATTTGCCTGAGGTAAACCCTTGCTTTCGGTCGAAGTGCAGGGGCTTTTCGGAGCAAACGGCGACGACATGTTTGGCATGTGTATTGCTAAATATGAAAGATGGACTTGCGCGCTTGTTGAGTGAGCAGTCTTGCAAAGACCAATCGACATGTTGTTGGTTGCCATTTTTTAACTTTATTGACACGGGAGACCGCTGTGAAAAGAAAACTTCTAAGCTTGCTCGTCATGATTGCTACGGCGCATGTATCGGCACAAGTAACTGACGCAATGATTGCCAAAGATGCATCTGATACAGATTCGGTGTTGAGCTGGGGCATCGGTACACAAGGGCAGCGCTTTTCGCCACTGACCACGATCAACACAAAAAACGTGAGCAAACTCTCGCCTGTGTGGTCCATGTCTTTTGGGGGTGAAAAACAGCGCGGTCAAGAATCTCAACCGTTGGTCTACAAAGGCAAGATGTTTGTCACGGCATCGTATTCGCGCATTTTTGCGATTGATGTGAAAACGGGTGAGAAGCTTTGGAAATACGAACACCGTTTGCCAGAAGGCATCATGCCTTGCTGTGACGTGGTGAACCGTGGTGCCGCTTTGTTTGATAACTTGGTGATCTTTGGCACCTTGGATGCACAGTTGGTTGCCTTGGACCAAAACACTGGCAAAGTCGTGTGGCGCGAAAAGATCGATGACTACTCTGCTGGCTACAGCTACACCGCCGCCCCATTGATTGCGGATGGTTTATTGCTGACAGGTGTGTCTGGCGGTGAATTTGGTGTGGTTGGCCGCGTCGAGGCGCGTGATCCGAAGACGGGTAAATTGGTGTGGACGCGTCCCACGGTTGAAGGTCACATGGGCTACAAAGATGGCAAAGAAAACGGCATCAGTGGTACCACCAATGCGACATGGCCAGGCGAGACATGGAAGACCGGTGGCGCATCTACATGGTTGGGTGGTTCATACGATGCCACCACAGGCTTGGCGTACTTCGGTACAGGCAACCCTGGCCCTTGGAACAGTCACGTGCGTAAAGGTGACAACCTGTACTCATCGTCTACGGTCGCGATTGATGTCAAGACGGGCAAGATTGCATGGCACTACCAAAATACGCCCAACGATGCGTGGGATTTTGACGGGGTCAATGAGTTCGTGACCTTTGACATGGATGGCAAACGCGTCGGTGGCAAGGCTGACCGCAACGGTTTCTTCTATGTGAACGATGCCAAGACCGGTAAATTGATCAATGCATTCCCCTTCGTGAAGAAAGTCACATGGGCTTCCAGCATTGACCTCAAAACAGGTAAACCAGTGTTTGATCCCGCCAACCGCCCAGGCGATCCAACCGCCAGTGCTGACGGCAAAAAAGGTTCCTCTGTGTTTGCTGCCCCCGGTTTCTTGGGTGGCAAGAACCAAATGCCAATGGCTTATAGCCCTAAGACGCAACTGTTTTATGTGCCAACCAACGAATGGGGCATGGACATTTGGAATGAGCCGATCAGCTACAAAAAGGGAGCCGCTTATTTAGGCGCAGGTTTCACCATGAAGCCTTTGTTTGAAGATCACATTGGCTCTTTGCGTGCCATTGATCCCAAGACAGGCAAAGTGGCTTGGGAGGTGAAGAACAACGCGCCTTTGTGGGGCGGGGTGTTGACGACTGCGGGCGACTTGGTGTTTTGGGGAACGCCTGAGGGTTATCTCAAAGCCGCGGATGCCAAGACCGGTAAGGTCCTGTGGCAATTCCAAACAGGCTCTGGCGTGGTGGCTCCTCCCATCACATGGAGCGACGGTGCTGACCAATACGTGAGCGTCGTTTCTGGTTGGGGTGGTGCTGTGCCTTTGTGGGGCGGTGAAGTGGCCAAAAAAGTCAATTTCCTTGAACAAGGTGGTTCTGTTTGGACATTCAAACTGCCCAAGTAACCCGTTAATTGTTTGATCCTAGAAAGGGTTTCTGATGGCGTGAGCCCTCCGAAACCCTTTTCTAAATTCAGGTGAGCTTTATGAAAAAAATCACATTCTTTTTAATGATGGCGTGGGCTTGTGGCCAAGCTGCATATGCAGCGCCGACGTTAAGCGCTAAAGAATCGGCGGCAGCACATGACTTGGCTAAAAACAACGGTTGTTTAAGTTGTCATGCCTTAGACGAAAAAATTGTTGGCCCAGCCTATTCCAAAATCGCAGCCAAATACAGTGACGACAAAGATGCCGCCACCTCATTGGCACAGTCAATCCGCAATGGATCACAAGGCAAGTGGGGGCGCATCCCCATGCCATCACACGGCAATATGAGCAACGAAGACATCCATCTTTTGGCACGTTGGATTTTGACGATTCAAAAGTAAATAGTCACAACGTGTCACAGCATTGCCTCACTAGGTGTCTCATAACGGGACACTGCGTGAGGCAATGTCACATGTGTGTGTGACATCTCAACGCGTTTCCATTGATAAGTCCTCATGCGGTTTTATTAGCCAAGGTAATTCGTGTTGGCATGCCCTTTGCTGAATTGACTTACCCGAGAGGGAAATTCTTGATGAGTCAAATAATGGAGATGACATGATCTACGCAAACCCTGGCGCCACTGGCGCAAAAGTGCAATACAAGGCGCATTACGACAACTTCATCGGAGGCAAATTTGTGGCTCCTTTGAAAGGTCAGTACTTTGATGTGATCACGCCGATCACGGGTCAGGTCTATACCAAAGCGGCACGCTCTGGTGCAGAAGACATTGAGCTGGCGCTGGATGCTGCGCACAAGGCTGCAGATGCTTGGGGCAAGACATCACCCACGGAGCGGGCCAACATCTTGTTGAAGATTGCGGACCGCATTGAAGCCAACCTTGAAATGCTGGCCTATGCTGAAACGGTCGACAACGGCAAAGCCATTCGCGAAACATTGAATGCGGATATCCCACTCACGGTCGATCACTTCCGTTACTTTGCAGGCTGTGTGCGTGCGCAAGAAGGTGCGTTGTCTGACATTGACGAAAATACGGTGGCTTATCACTACCACGAGCCACTGGGCGTAGTAGGCCAGATCATCCCTTGGAACTTTCCAATTTTGATGGCGGCTTGGAAACTGGCTCCGGCACTTGGTGCTGGCAACTGCGTGGTGTTGAAGCCCGCCGAGTCCACACCTATTTCTATTTTGGTGTTGGTTGAGTTGATTGCAGACTTGTTGCCACCCGGTGTGTTGAACATTGTCAACGGTTATGGTCGCGAAGCAGGCATGCCTTTGGCTACCAGTACTCGCATCGCCAAAATTGCTTTCACTGGTTCGACCACCACTGGTCGAGTGATTGCACAAGCTGCTGCCAATAACCTGATTCCCGCGACCCTCGAATTGGGCGGTAAGTCCCCCAACATCTTTTTTGCTGATGTGATGGACAAAGACGATGGCTTTCTCGATAAAGCCATCGAAGGCATGGTGTTGTTTGCATTCAACCAAGGCGAGGTGTGTACATGCCCATCGCGCGCGTTGATTCAAGAAAGCATCTATGACAAATTCATGGAGCGTGTGCTGAAGCGCGTGGCTGCCATCAAGCATGCCAACCCGCTAGATACCGACAGCATGATGGGGGCGCAAGCTTCTAAAGAACAGTTGACCAAAATTTTGTCTTACCTTGATTTGGGTAAACAAGAGGGAGCTGAAGTGTTGGCTGGCGGTGCGCAAGCCCATTTGGGTGGTGATCTTGAAGGTGGTTACTACGTGCAGCCTACGTTGTTCAAAGGTCACAACAAAATGCGCATTTTCCAAGAGGAGATCTTTGGCCCTGTGTTGGCTGTGACCACGTTCAAAGACGAAGCCGAGGCTTTGGCCATTGCCAACGACACACTCTACGGTTTGGGTGCAGGTGTGTGGAGTCGCAATGGCAACGTGGCCTATCGCATGGGGCGCGCCATCAAAGCAGGTCGTGTGTGGACCAACTGCTACCACGCTTATCCTGCACACGCCGCATTTGGTGGTTACAAAGAATCAGGCATTGGTCGTGAAACGCACAAGGTCATGCTCGACCACTACCAACAAACCAAGAACCTGTTGGTCAGCTACAGCGAAAGCAAGCTTGGTTTCTTCTAAGCGTCTGCCCTAACCGTTCAAGTTGCGCGTGGCGAGTCATTGCCACGCGCTTTTTTTCACAGGAGTTGAAGATGGTTCAAAAAGTGATAGCAACCCCTGCCGCCCTTGAGTTGGTCGAGTTTTTGAAAAAAAAACATGGCACTTTGATGTTTCATCAATCTGGCGGCTGCTGCGACAACAGTGCGGCTAATTGCTATTTGCCGGGTGAGATCACCATGGGTGCAGGCGATGTGTTTTTGGGTGAAATTGGTGGTTGTGAGTTTTACATTGGCCGCAACCAATATGAGTATTGGAAACATACGCAGCTCATCATCGATGTGATTGAAGGCACGGGCGGTACTTTTTCGCTGGAGGGGCCTGAAGGCAAAGCCTTTCACACGCGTTCGCGCGTGTTTACACAGACTGAACTTGATGAGCTGGCATTAGAGGACGCACAGCGTGTGCAAAAGCCTTGAGGTCGACGGATCTTTGATCAGTTCCAAGTCTCGTTAGGTAGTAAGTGCTTTTTACGATAAATCGTGTTGCGCGAAACCCCTAAAAGTTTGGCCGCAGCAGACACATTGCCTTTGGAGGTGCGCAGAGCTTGCGCAATTGCATCAATTGCTACGTTTTCTAAATTGAATGCCTCGCTGGTGCGTGGTTCAAACACGGGCATAGCTTCTTGTGGCTGAACAGGCGATGACAAAGGCACGTCTGGTCGCTTTTGCGTAGGTGTGAGTTGTTGAATTTCAGACAAAAAGTCGTCGGGCAAATGTGGCATCTGAATGTCACCATCGCATTCAGCCATCACCACCGCCGTGCGTAACAAGTTGTAAAGCTGGCGGAAGTTGCCAGGCCAGCCATAGCGGTGAAACACATCCATCACGTCTGGCGTAATGCCAATGCGTTTTTCAGATGTACACAAACTGGCCAAAATTTTCTTAGCGACCACCTCTAAATCCTTGCGGTCGCGCAAAGCGGGCAGTTTGACCACGAGGCCGTTGAGTCGGTAATACAAGTCCTCCCTGAAAGTGCCGTTGGCAATCATTTCTTTCAGATTTTTATTGGTGGCGCAGATCACGGTGATGTCAACTTCCACCTCGCGGCCCGAACCTAAGGGGTTGACTTTGCGCTCTTGCAGTACGCGCAGCAACCGCGCTTGTAAATGGAGTGGCATGTCGCCAATTTCATCGAGGAACAAAGTGCCCTCATGCGCAAATAAAATTTTTCCCGTTGAGCCTTTTCGTTTTGCGCCGGTGAAAGCCCCCTCTTCATAGCCAAAAAGTTCGGACTCAATGAGGTTTTCGGGAATGGATGCGCAGTTCACAGAGACAAAATTTTTGTGACTGCGCGTGGAGTCATTGTGAATGGCTTGCGCAAGTAAGTCTTTGCCTGTACCTGTTTCTCCCAAGATCATGATGGGAATGTCACGGCCTTGGATGATGCGAAGTTTTTGAATCACAGACGAAACTTGCGGATCCCCTGTGTCTAAATAACGCAAGCTTGAGAGAAGGATTTTTTCTTCTTTGCGTTTTTTGTATGAAGGCCCAGGTTGTTTGAGATCGGCGCTCAGATGTCCTAAGTGAGACGATGGGTTGTTGAATTTCAGTTCGCTCTTACAACACACGCTGACACCGTCATGTAGGCACAGACGAAAGTATTGTCCGTTCGCCGTGCGCGCATGGTCGAAAAATTGCGAAATGCCGATGCCAAACAAAGACGAAAACGTGTGAGCTCTCAGTGCATTGATCGACATACCAAACTGAAATTGCGCACTTCGATTCGCCGATAAAAAACGCCCATCTGTTGTGAAGACGGCGATGCCTTCGACAATAGTTCCAATGAACTCGGGTCTGGCATGAAAGTGGATGCGCACCTCTGTGGGGAACACATCTGCAAACATGTGGTTTTCAATCATTTGTGCTGACATACGAGCCAACGCCATCGTGTGTTGGTGGTAGCTGCGGTAGTCGCCTGTGACATCTAATGCACCAATTACATCTCCATGTGGATCCAAGATGGGGGTGCAAGAACAAGTGAGAAACTGGTTCGCTTGTAAATAGTGTTGGGTGCCATGAACCACGATGGGCTGGCCTTCTGCCAACGCCGTGCCAATCGCGTTAGTACCTTTGCTTTTTTCGGACCAATCAATGCCGGGGGCTAAAGCAATTTGTGATGCCTTTTCTAAGAAGTCGGTGTCACCCAGCGAGTGAAGAATGGTTCCTGTACGCGTGGTTAACAACACCATGCTGTGTGTGTTGGCAATTTGCTCGTACAGCGTTTCCATCACGGGCGCGGCGTGTTGGTATAAAAAATGGTTCTCGTCCAACAACGCGCTGACAGCGTGTGAGGATGTGCCGTCGTAGTCGGGTTCGTGAATGGAGGTCAAGCCAAAGTTGCGTGAACGTTCTTGCGACGATGCAATGATGGCTGCGTGCTCGGGGCTGTTGTAGACGGCCCCTTGGGTGTACGCATTCACGACGCCACGGGCTGATGGGTGGTTGGAATTCATCATGAAAACATCCGGAAAGTTGCGTGCGCGTTGACCTATTTGAGTTACAAATATTTTCCGTGTGGATCATCCTTCATGGAGATAGTTCTTTCCCTAGTGATGCGCGAAAAACTGTTCCAATTTGGAGCAGTTGTGTGTGGGTTTCTGTGGCTTGGTATTTGCTAGAGATACATCGTCTTCATTTCATTTAAAAAAAGAGGTCCCGCACGTTATGTCAATCGCTCACAAACAAACCATCCGTCCATTCATAGGTGCTCTTTTGAGCGTGATTTTTGCGTTCACGAGCCAACAAAGTTTTGCGCATGGTGATGTGGTGCCGCAGTCTGTCGATACATCCACGTTGCCTCAACTCGGGCCGAAATGGTTAGATGACAACCCATATGCCAAAGGTCCAGCCAACAAAGAAGCGTTGCGAATTGGTACATCGGCCTATAACCAAAACTGTGCGCGTTGTCATGGGCTGGAGGCGATCTCGGGCGGCATCTCACCAGACCTGAGAAAACTGGATAACGATTGCGCTGATCTGGCTGACGATGCAAAAAAGAATGCTTGCTACCAAGAGATCAACGAATACTTTGTGGCCACTGTGCGTCGTGGTCGTTCACGTGATGGCCGCGTTTACATGCCTCCTTTCGAGGGGACGTTGTCTCAAGAGGCGATTTGGTCGATCAAGACCTACCTTGAAACACGTCGTGAGCGTTAAGGAGTTGACTGTGAAGCCATTGTCTAAAAAACCTAACTCAGGGCCGTCGCGTCGTCACATCTTGGCTCTCGCACCGTTGTTTCTGGGAACACCCGGTTGGTCTGTTGCGCAAGAAATGACGGGTATGGAAAAGATCAAGGCCAGAGGTGTTCTGAAGGTCGCGGTCTACAAAGACAATGCCCCCTATTCGGATGGCACCCATGCAGACATGCAAGGTGTGGATGTTTCGTTGGCAAAAGCCTTGGCTGCAAAATTGAACTTGCAACTGGCCTTGCTGCCCTTTGATGCCGGTGAGAACATGAACGACGATTTACGCAACATGGTCTGGAAAGGTCATTACCTAGGTTATGGACCTGCCGATGTCATGATTCATGTGCCTGTTGATCGGTATTTGATGAACGAAAATAAGCAGGTGTTAATTTTTGGCGCATACGTCCGCGAACACTTGGTGGTGCTACACAGTTCATCCAAAGTGACGCATGTTGAAAACCCAGAAGACTTGCAAGGTAGAACCATCGCCGCTGAAAAAGGCAGTGGGGCCGCCAGTGCCTTGATGGGCTACCGTGGGGGACTGCTGCGCAATAAGGTCTCCATTTTCAAAGATGGGGTTGATGCGGCAAAAGCTGTGACATCAGGGCAAATGGATGCTGCTTATGTCAGTCGCGCACAAGGGGAGGCTGCGATTCATGCGAGTGCAGAAAAGGGGGGATGGGTCCTGTCGTCGATCAACCTGCCTGGTGTCCTGCCCGCAGGGTGGCCGTTAGGCTTTGCGGTGAAGGCCGACAACACGCAGTTGGCCTCCGCGCTTGACGATGCGTTGGCCGCTTTGCGGCAAAGTGGTGAGTTGTTGACCATTTTTAAGTCGCACGGGTTGACGTTGTCTGCGCCTTAAAACACGGTGGATCGTGTGCATCAATCTAGGTCTAAGTTCACGCCAACTTTCACGATCCACTTGTCGATGCTGCCACCGGATGGGTTCAAGGGTTTTCCAATGCCCATGTTCCATCGGCTGGCTAAGAGTCGCTCATCCCATACCAAGTAGATAGACTCATCGCGTTGACGTTGTGGGCGGATGGATGACAAAGCTCCCCAACTGCTGAAATACTCCAAGCCTAATTGACGTGTCTCAGTGATCGCATGTGCGATCTTCGCCGAGGGTTGAAACTGAGGCTGGGAACCTGTGCCACTCAGGGGGATTTCGATGGATGGATTTACTACCATGTGCCATGCCGACCAGCGATACCCTGCGATCGGATTGATGCCAATGCTGTTGCCGCCTTGTCGTTCGTAAGGGCTGGAGGTGTAGCCCACATCCCCTCGCAGGCCCCAATACCAACCGTGGTGAGCATTGTGCTCTGCGATGTATTGCATCTCTGCCTTTAGCCCATCTAACTTGCTTTGCCCAGCTGTGCGAGACATGGGAAGCTCAAGTCCGATGGACCAGCCTTGACTTAAGCCGTACCCATACTCAATCAGGGTTTGAATCACTTGTCCATTGGGGCCATCGCTGGTCGATTTAGGTTTGGCCACGCTCACGATGACTTCAAGTTCGGACTCCCCCTTTTTCGGAGTGTCGTCGGCATACACGCGCAGCTCGTAAGGCGCACAGTGTGTCGTCATTGGATGCGTCAAGCCCGTCACAAAACAGATGAGGGTCCAAGCGAACCTGTGATGATGAGTCGTGATGGACATGAGGCAAAAGAAAATTGAATGTAAGCCTAGTCTTTGCAGAGCTTGCATTTTCATTGAATATTTAGAATGTACAAATCTGAAAGACGGTTACTTCACGCATGCACATCCATCAAAATTCATTGCTAGCCGCCATCGTCGATCTCGATGGCACGATGGTCGACACCTTGGGTGATTTTGAAGTCGCCTTGAATCGCACTTTGGCTGATTTGGATTTACCTCCCGTGACGCGCGCGTTGGTCGAGCGCACGGTGGGCAAAGGCTCCGAGCATTTGATTCGTTCGGTTTTGGCCAATCAGCTGGCATTGCCCGAGGTCAAAGGCCTTGCCAATGTGTGCGATGCCCGTGGTGTTGAGAACTTGTACGAGCCTGCTTGGCAGCGTTACCAACACCATTACCTCGCCATCAATGGTGAATTTGCAGAGGTGTACCCAGGTGTTGTTGACGGCTTGCAGCGGATGTGTGATGCAGGGTTAAAACTCGCTTGCCTGACCAATAAGCCGCTGTCGTTTGCCAAACCCTTGCTGCAAGCCAAGGGCTTAGATGGCTTTTTCGCGCATGTGTTTGGTGGGGACAGCTTTGAGCGTAAAAAACCAGACCCACTGCCGTTGCTTAAAACTTGCGAAGCCTTGGGTGTGAGTCCCGCGCAGGCATTGATGGTGGGCGACTCCAGCAACGACGCCCAAGCAGCCCGTGCAGCAGGGTGCCCCGTGGTGTTGGTGCGTTATGGCTACAACCACGGCGCATCAGTCGATGGGGTGGATGCCGATGCCCATGTTGATGCGTTGACCCATATTCCCCAAGCGCTGGCGCGTGCCGCTTAAGCCTTTGCTAAACTGAGCTCCATGTTCATTCATCGCAGCACTGTCACAGGTTGTCACGACCGGGGAGCTTGGCCCTGGCGTACGCCATGTTCTGCGCTTGTCTAAAAGCACCGCGCCAGTTTGACCAATGGCCGTGCCCGCGCTGATGCACAGTTTTGCTGCTCAGCACTTGTCCGAATGAACGCCCCAAGGCTAATGGGGCAGAGCTGTGGAGGCTCACGATGACTGAAACCGAATTCAAACAATTGGCCCAACAGGGCTACAACCGCATTCCGTTGGTGGCCGAGGCCTTTGCCGACTTAGAAACCCCACTGTCGCTTTACTTGAAGTTGGCGCATGTGCAACACAACGGCGAGCGCAGCTTTTTGCTGGAGTCCGTGGTGGGCGGCGAGCGCTTTGGGCGTTACAGCTTTATTGGGTTGCCCGCACGCACCTTGCTACGTGCCAGTGGTTTTGGCCTTGCTGCCAAGACCGAGGTGGTGACCGATGGTGTCGTGGTGGAAACCCATGCAGGCAACCCACTGGACTTTGTGGCTGATTACCAAAAGCGTTTCAAAGTAGCGCTTCGCCAGGGCTTGCCACGTTTTTGCGGTGGCTTGGCAGGCTACTTTGGCTACGACACGGTGCGCCACATCGAAAAAAAATTGGTCCATTCTTGCCCGCCCGATGATTTGGGCATGCCCGACATCTTGCTGCTGCAAACCGAAGAGCTGGCGGTGATTGACAACCTCTCAGGCAAACTTTCGCTCATCGTGTACGCAGATCCCACGCAACCCGATGCCTACCTACAAGCGCAAGCCCGTTTGACCGAGTTGAAGCAGCGACTCAAAGCGCCCGCACAAGCTCCCTCGATCGCGCGGTGTGACAGCCACCCCGCAGAGCGGAGCTTTGCAAAAGACGACTACTTGGCGGCGGTGCTGCGTGCCAAGGAGTTGATTGCTGCCGGTGACTTCATGCAGGTGCAGGTCGGTCAACGTATTCATAAAAAGTTCACGGCGAGCCCGCTGTCGTTGTACCGTGCGCTGCGTTCGTTGAACCCCAGCCCGTACATGTATTACTACAACCTCGGCGATGCCTACGTGGTCGGCGCTTCGCCCGAGATTTTGGTGCGTCAAGAGTCCACGCCCGAAGGTCAAAAAGTCACCATTCGTCCCTTGGCAGGCACACGCCCACGTGGCGCAACGCCAGAGGCTGACAAAGCCGCCGAGGTGGAACTCATCAACGACCCGAAAGAGCGCGCCGAGCACGTCATGTTGATTGACCTCGCGCGCAACGACATTGGTCGCATTGCCAAAACCGGCAGCGTCAAGGTGACTGAGGCCTTTGTGGTGGAGCGTTACAGCCATGTCATGCACATCGTGAGCAACGTGGAGGGTTTGTTGCTCGACGGCGCCGACGGCCAGCCCTTGACCAGCATGGATGTGCTCAAAGCCACATTCCCAGCAGGCACGTTGACCGGTGCGCCCAAGGTCCACGCCATGGAGTTGATTGATCAACTCGAACCCACCAAGCGCGGTTTGTACGGCGGTGCTTGTGGCTATCTGAGTTTTGCGGGGGACATGGACGTGGCGATTGCCATTCGTACCGGTATCATCAAAAACGATACGCTCTACGTGCAAGCTGCTGCAGGCGTAGTCGCCGACTCTGTGCCTGAGTTGGAGTGGAGAGAGACAGAACACAAGGCTCGCGCCTTGTTGCGTGCCAGCGAGTTGGTTGAGGAAGGCTTGGAATGAAAAAAATCAAACTCCTCATGGTGGATAACTACGACAGCTTCACCTTCAACATCGTTCAATACTTTGGCGAGTTGGGTGCCGAGGTGGAGGTGTTTCGCAACGACGAAATCACGCTTGAAGGCATTGCTGCACGCAAGCCGGATCGTTTGGTGATTTCACCTGGCCCCTGCTCACCTGCCGAAGCGGGTGTTTCTGTGGCGGCCATTCAGCACTTTGCCGGCAAGTTGCCGATCCTCGGTGTGTGCTTGGGCCATCAAAGCATTGGCGCAGCGTTTGGCGGCAAGATCGTTCGTGCGCAAGAGTTGATGCACGGCAAAACCAGTGTGATCACCACCACGCAAGAAGGTGTGTTTGCGGGTTTGCCTGAAAAATTCACCGTCAACCGTTATCACTCGCTGGCGATTGAGCGTGCGTCATGTCCGGCGTGCTTGAAGGTCACCGCCTGGACTGACGATGGCGAAATCATGGGTGTGCGTCACACCGAGCTGGATATTCAGGGTGTGCAGTTTCACCCCGAATCTATCCTCACGGAGCATGGACACGCCATGCTGAAAAACTTTCTGTAAGGGCTTGCCATGACCACCGAAATACACGCCATCACCCCCCAAGAAGCGCTACAGCGTGTGATTGAACATCGTGAGATTTTTCATGATGAGATGTTGCACATCATGCGACTCATCATGTCGGGCGATATGTCGCCTGTGATGACCGCTGCGTTGATCACAGCCTTGCGCGTGAAGAAGGAAACCATTGGCGAAATCACCGCTGCTGCGCAAGTGATGCGCGAGTTTTCCACCAAGGTGGAGGTGGCGGACCGCACCCACATGGTGGACATCGTGGGCACGGGCGGTGATGGTTCGCACACCTTCAACATTTCAACTTGTTCCATGTTTGTGGCGGCTGCGGCTGGCGCGAAAGTCAGCAAGCACGGCGGCCGTAGTGTGAGCAGCAAAAGCGGCAGCGCCGATGTGCTGGAGAGCTTGGGTGTAAACCTCAACCTCGCGCCTGCGCAAATTGCCAAGGCGATCGCCGAGGTAGGCATTGGCTTTATGTTTGCGCCCAATCACCATCCTGCGATGAAAAACGTCGCGCCTGTTCGCAAAGAGCTGGGTGTGCGCACCATCTTCAACATTCTTGGGCCGCTGACCAATCCGGCTGGAGCCCCGAATATTTTGATGGGCGTGTTTCACCCAGACTTGGTGGGCATTCAAGTTCGCGCTTTGGAGCGGTTGGGTGCTGATCACGCGTTGGTTGTGTACGGTCGTGATGGGTTGGATGAGGTGTCTTTGGGGGCTTCCACGTTGGTGGGTGAACTCAAAAATGGCCAAGTTCGCGAATACGAAATTCACCCAGAAGACTTTGGCTTTGCCATGAGCAGCAACCGCGCCTTGCGTGTTGAGACACCCGAACAATCACGGGCCATGCTGCTGGGGGTGTTGGACAACCAAGCCGGTCCGGCATTTGACATTGTGGTGCTGAATGCTGGCGTGGCGTTGTACGCCGCCAATGTGGCAGCCTCGATGGAAGAAGGAATTGCCCGCGCCCGTGAAGCGTTGGCTTCAGGCGCGGCCAAGGCCAAGCTGGCACAGTTGGTGGCCTTCACCGCTTGAGCTGGCGCGTATGTGGAACAACCCAGAGGCTTGGATCGCCATTGCCGTGTCGGTGCTGTTTGTCGTGGCAGGTATTGTGATGCATCGCGCGTTCACAAAAATTTTAAAAAATGAGTCGCCCCAAGGCGAAGAGAAAGCCAAGCATGAGTGACATCTTGAACAAAATCATGGCCGTCAAACACCAAGAGGTGGCCGCCGCACTCAAACGCAAATCGCTGGCCGCCATGCGTGCCGACGCTGAAAGTCGCGTCCTTACGCGCGACTTTGTGGGCGCTTTGCGGGCCAAGATCGCGGCAGGCTTGCCTGCGGTGATCGCCGAGATTAAGAAAGCCAGCCCTTCCAAAGGCGTGATTCGCGAAGACTTCATTCCTGCGGACATTGCCCAAACCTACGCCGAGCATGGCGCGGCGTGCTTGTCGGTGTTGACCGACAAAGAGTTCTTTCAGGGCCAAGTGGATTACCTTAAGCAAGCGCGCGCCTCGTGCGATTTGCCGGTGCTGCGCAAAGACTTCATGGTTGATCCGTATCAGGTGTACGAAGCACGCGTGATGGGGGCCGATTGCATCTTGCTCATTGCTGCGTGTTTGACCGACGCGCAAATGGCCGAGATGGAAGCCGTGGCACGCAGTTTGGATATGGCCGTTTTGGTGGAGGTGCATGATGCCGCCGAGTTGCAACGCGCTTTGAAACTTAAAACGCCGCTGATCGGCATCAACAACCGTAACTTGCGTACGTTTGAGGTTTCACTTGACACCACACTGGGCATGCTCAAAGACGTGCCCGCTGACCGTTTGCTAGTGACTGAGAGCGGTATCTTGCAACGCAGCGATGTGCAAAAAATGCGTGAGGCCCATGTGCACGCTTTCTTGGTGGGCGAGGCGTTCATGCGGGCACCGGATCCAGGCGTGGCATTGGCCGAATTGTTTGCCGCTTGAGTTTGGGCCTTGCATGACAGGTGATTTGTTTGGGGTTGCGGCCTCGCCAGCCGCGGATACGCCGCGTTTGACCGCATGGTCGCCCAAAGATTGGTCAACCCACGCCGATTGGCAGCCCGTACTAGATGCGTTTTGGCGCAGTGCGCAAGGCGTGTCGCTGGCGCACTTTGTTCAAGAGCGCCTTGATGCGGGTGCCATCGTGTATCCCCAGCATCCTTTGTGGGCTTTGCAGCTCACAGCTTTGTCACAGGTGAAGGTGGTGATTCTTGGGCAAGATCCTTATCACGGTCCGGGTCAAGCGCAAGGCTTGTCATTCTCGGTGGCTCCAGGTGTGAAGATTCCGCCCTCGTTGCGCAATATTCTCAAAGAGCTGCAGCGTGATTTAAGCCAACCCATGCCAAGCAGCGGTTCGCTCGAGGCGTGGGCGAGGCGAGGCGTGCTGTTGCTAAATACCAGTTTGACGGTGGAAGATGGCCAACCCGCGAGTCATGCCAAGCGCGGCTGGGAGAGTTTGACGGATGCCTTGCTGGCAGAAGTTGCGCGTACTGCGCCTGCTTGTGTTTACATGCTGTGGGGTGCGCACGCACAAGCCAAAGCCGAGTTGATTCAACGCGAAACAGCCAGTCAGCCAGCAAATTTTCTTGGTTTGCGCGATGAGGTGTTGCTAAAACGTGAGGCTCTGGTGCTGAAAGCCAACCATCCTTCGCCTTTGTCAGCTTTGCGAGCGCCTCAGCCATTCATAGGTTGCGGGCATTTTTCTCAAGCAAAAACATGGTTGGCGCAAAAAAATGTGGATCTAAATTGGAATTTGTAAGCCATTTAGATCCGAAAGCTCGCGAACGCTTCAAAACTCTGCTATAGTTCGCGATTCGCCGGAGGGGTGCCCGAGTGGCTAAAGGGGGCAGACTGTAAATCTGTTGGCTTACGCCTACACTGGTTCGAATCCAGTCCCCTCCACCAGCGAAAACCAACAAGTAGATGCGCCGGTAGGCCTGCAACTGTGACGATCTTGTCTGATCTGATGCGGGAGTAGTTCAATGGTAGAACCCTAGCCTTCCAAGCTAATGACGCGGGTTCGATTCCCGTCTCCCGCTCCACCTGTGGTTTTCGATGGATTGATTGGCGATCAATGTTTTGCCCTTGTGGCTCAGTGGTAGAGCACTCCCTTGGTAAGGGAGAGGTCGCGGGTCCGATTCCCGCCAAGGGCACCAGATTTTTTTGTGATTGACCTATTTTTTTCGGAGTCGAAAGATGGCAAAAGGAAAATTTGAACGTACCAAGCCGCACGTGAACGTGGGCACGATTGGTCACGTCGACCACGGCAAAACAACTTTGACTGCTGCGATCACAACGATCCTGTCGGCCAAGTTTGGTGGCGAAGCTAAGGCTTACGACCAAATTGACGCGGCTCCTGAAGAAAAAGCACGCGGTATTACCATCAACACCGCTCACGTTGAGTACGAGACTGAAACACGTCACTACGCTCACGTGGACTGTCCTGGTCACGCCGACTATGTGAAAAACATGATCACTGGCGCTGCTCAAATGGACGGCGCTATCTTGGTTTGTTCCGCTGCTGACGGCCCAATGCCACAAACTCGCGAGCACATCTTGTTGGCTCGCCAAGTGGGCGTGCCTTACATCATCGTGTTCTTGAACAAGTGCGACATGGTGGACGATGCTGAGTTGTTGGAATTGGTTGAGATGGAAGTTCGCGAACTCCTGTCTAAGTACGATTTCCCGGGCGACGACACACCAATCATCCAAGGCTCTGCAAAATTGGCGCTCGAAGGCGACAAGGGCCCATTGGGTGAAGAGGCGATCTTCAAGTTGGCAGCTGCTTTGGACAGCTACATCCCAACGCCAGAGCGCGCTGTGGACGGTGCTTTCTTGATGCCAGTGGAAGACGTGTTCTCCATCTCTGGTCGCGGTACTGTGGTGACTGGTCGCGTTGAGCGCGGCATCATCAAAGTCGGCGAAGAAATCGAGATCGTGGGTATTGTTGACACACAAAAGACAACATGCACTGGCGTGGAAATGTTCCGCAAATTGCTGGACCAAGGCCAAGCTGGTGATAACGTTGGTATCTTGTTGCGCGGTACAAAGCGCGAAGACGTGCAGCGCGGTCAAGTGTTGTGCAAGCCAGGCTCAGTCAAGCCACACACTCACTTCACAGCTGAGATCTATGTGTTGTCGAAAGACGAAGGCGGCCGCCACACCCCATTCTTCAACAACTACCGTCCACAGTTCTACTTCCGTACGACTGACGTGACAGGTGCTATCGAGTTGCCAGAAGGCAAAGAGATGGTGATGCCTGGTGACAACGTGTCGATCACTGTGAAGTTGATCCACCCCATCGCGATGGAAGAAGGCTTGCGCTTCGCTATCCGCGAAGGCGGTAAGACAGTTGGCGCTGGTGTGGTTGCTAAGATCATTGCCTAATCG
>Ga0228698_1000074_pt1 | contig 94294 bp, 100 predicted proteins | sample McNCre117_Aug_MG_FD_178015 | JGI IMG/M metagenome (GOLD analysis project Ga0228698, IMG submission 178015) | Freshwater microbial communities from McNutts Creek, Athens, Georgia, United States - 1-17_Aug_MG | ecosystem: Environmental > Aquatic > Freshwater > Creek | place: USA: Georgia...
ATGGACAACTCCCTGTTGCGGCAATAGCCGAACCATGAGTAGGCGATATCCATGAGGTTCTTGAAGTTCTCCCGGCCGATCGGTGAGTTCTGAAGGTTCTTTAGCGCGATACGGTTGAGCATGCTATACACAAGAACGAGCTTCACATCGTTGTGGAAATTCTCATCTCTCTGGAGCATGGGTTTGGTTTTGTTTACGGGTGATGAATCGTGAGGCACTCGGCGTGTCGTAGTAGACACGCCAATAGCGGAATAGTGTGGTCATAAGGGCCATGTAGTGCTGGACAGGGGGGAAATCCGTATCCAGCATTCCATCGACGGCATGTACGGAATTGATGACCGTGGTGTGGTCACGATCACCCATGAGCGTTCCTATGAACTTCAGGGTGGCCGGGGTGTACCTGCGCAGGAAGAATCCCACCACGTGTCTCGCGTAGATCACATCCTTCTTCCTGGTCTTGCCGAACAGCTGTTTCCTGGTCACGCCGTCACTGTACTCCAGGACCTTGTCCAGTATGTACTCTATCAGCTCGTACGAACTGCGAGCCTGTATTGGACAGGTGAAGGGGAACATGATGGGGTAATCAGGACATATCATTTTGTCCATACAGGTGTGATGTTGGTTTCTGCACCCAGGGAACCATCCTTGATGACGAACTTGGCGGCTTCCAGCATGCAGGCATGCTGCAGTGTCTTCCATTGTTCGGCATGGGATTGTTCCACGCGTGCGGTGATCTGGTCATGTACCTGCATGACAAGCTTGACGTACGGCTCCAGCTCTCCACCATGGATGGTCTCGAACATCAGCCATACGGCAAGCTTGGTCATGTCGGCCGAAGAGCCCTGCACGGGCATGTTTTTGCTGGCCCGTTCTATGGAACCCAATGTGGGATTGTACTGGCTACCGGTGAGGTGGCTCTGTATGTCCGCTCTGGCGAACTTCCAATAAGGAAACCAGCGTTTCCGGTGAAATGGTGCGAGGGTCTGGATGAATCCGAAGCGCACACCAAAGGATCCGAGGAACCTCAGCATCTTACCGATGCCGGGAAACTTCCTGAAATACTCGTCGATGAGTGCCTGGGCCTCGTTCGGAGTAATGCTCAAGGTGGCAGCAAGCTTGTACTTGCTCATCCCATATGCCAACTATGGGGAATCCCTGATTTCTCAGGGCTTGGACTGTCCCTTTGTGTATTTTCCTTTATCGTCTCTAACGCAGTGATGTTCCTGATGACACCGTTTGCACAGTGGTTCCAGATTATCAACTGCATTATTCGTACGATCGTGATCCTTGTGATGGATCAAAGTAGCTCTCACACCACATCTATTGCATATTCGACCGTGAGTTTCAAATCCCAGTTTGGTGTAGTTGCCCACTCCAGTTTTGTACATGTGATTCGAAGTCCCTAGTTGTGCGCCGCCGGAACCTACATTGGGATATTTGATCCGGCCGGTCTTGTGAGCGTGACGAAGTGCAATGAATGCACTGCGACATCTTGCACTACAATAGATAGCATTGCGATACTTACCTGGTGGGATGTCCCCACCACATTTAATACACACCTTCCGTCCAGTCTCTACACACGCCTCCGTGGACATCTCCACGGTGCTTGGCTCGGGATTGCCTCCAACATTACTTGCTGAGGTTTCCCCGACTTTGAAAGGTTTTACTTCGGCTTGGCTATTCTGAGTGTTCATACTCAAAGATATTGTTTTTAACCGAAGTTGATGGTCTTCACCGCTGTTCTCAAGCGCTTGTGTTTCTTACAATTGCACTTGGCTCCGTTGTGCGCATAGTACGCACAATCCGGATTAGCAGCTTTCTTCCAGTCATCCTTGTACACCACCTCAGCGCACACACTGTGCAGGTCTTTTCCGTTTTTCAGGGCATCGAGCCAGACAGGGTCCTGGCTCATGTACGCGATCACCACCAGCTCTTGGGAAGCATAGTCACTATCCACATATACCCACCCTGGCTCCGCGACGAATGCGTTCCGGTAACGATTACCCACAGATTCCTTGGAGGGAATATTCTGCATGTTGGGACCGTAGGAACTCAGGCGTCCGGTACTGACGATGGGATTGAAGTTGGTGCGTATGCAGCCGTCGGTCTCCACATGTTTCTCGATGAAGGTGGTGCCGTAGGTGGTGATGAGCTTCTTGGCGTCCTTGTACTCTTTGAGAGCGATGCCGATAGGGAATGGGAACTTGGCCATGGCTTCCTTGTCCAGGCTGGTCAGGCTGGGCTGCAGGACCTGGAACAAGGCGAGGACCTGTGGCTGGGAAGACCAATTGATCGTGAACTTCCCAGCGGGTACCATCAGGTTATTCTCCACCAGGAAATCCCGGTGATGCTTCTGCAGGTAGTCCAGGAATTCTCCCTCCTCACCGGCCTCCAGACACTGCAAGGCATAGCGCTTCAGTGGATCTTCGATGACGGTGATCCTGAGGTAGCGCTTGATGATGGCCTTGGTGGCGCCCGGCATGTCCGGGAACAGCATGGAGAGTATGGCGACCTTGTGGGCGCGGGAATTGAGGTTCACGACGAGCCTATCCTCATCGGAGTATAGGCCCATGTCCTTGGCCTTGTGGATCAGTGCAGGGTTCTGGTGCATGCAAAGCTCCAGGTCCACTTCTGCGTGCTGTACCACCGGCCAGGCCAGTTCCTCGTTCTCCAGCCACTTCTGTTTGTCCAGTGGCATACCGTGGAAGGTCATCTCCGCCAGGCCCGGGAGGCAAGCCATGTCTAATGCGCAGGTATATACAAGTTGCTCGCCATACAGGCGGAGCATCTGCATATCCCTGAGCTTGAACAGGTGCCTTACGTCCTCAGCCGCATACTCGACCTTCTCCGGGGTGATGATATCATCGCCAAAGGAAGTCTGCTGTTCCTTGGAGATGGTCAGGCATATGTAGCGCTCCAGCAGGGACTTCAGGGAATAGAAGCCGAACTGTGTGTTGTCCGCATCTTCATCATCCTCCGTATCCCTGGCCAGCTTGCCACAGTTGAGTTCCATCTCGGCAACCATGGTGCAATACACATTGCGCATCACGATGCCGGCAAAGCGCAGGACCACCAGGTCAAAGTATGCGTTGTGCAGTACCTTGGTCCGGTAGTCCCTGAGGATGCTGTGGATCTCCTCCCGCTGTCCTCCCGTGAGGAAGGACCACTGGAGCAGCCATTCATCACGGCCATTGCCGAACTGGATGAGGATAAGCTTGCGCTCGCACCACATGTGATGCACATTGGTCTCCGTATCCACCATGAATTCCCCCTGTTTAGTAGCCCACTGAAGGAACTGCTCAAAGGTGCAGTCGCACACCTGGCGGGAATACGTGTGGATCATTTGGTTGTGTTTTCGTAGTCACAGATATCTTGGGCGTCTTGCTTTTCAGCCAGTCCCGTCTCCAGGATCTCCTTGCGCCCATTCCACTTGTGGTATCGATACACACCCCAACCTTCTTGGTAGGGCCAGATGGTCCTGGCAGGCAGCCACTTGGACCATAGTAACCTTTGCAGGAACTTTCTCATACTTCTTCTTTGTAGCGCAGGTCCACGTCCTCCATGTCGCCATGGAAGTCGATGTCACTGCGCAGGTAAACGTGAAAGCCGAACTCATCGATCACATCGCTGCGTTCGTGCTGTACCCGTTTCCAGGCGGCCACGTCGGCGATGGTCTTGAGTTTGGCCATGATGATCTCTGTCTCGTACTGTGTGATGAAGGGTTCATGGCTCAGGGTATTCACGATACGGGCCTTTGGGTATTGTGCGAGAAGTTCCCGCAGTTCTCCCAAAGGCCCGATCAGCTTATACTTTACGGTACGCTTCAGTGTGTACATCCGCAGGAACGGGTTGTAATCAAAGAAGGTACCGGAGCGCGGCTCGTTGATGTAGTGGATGAGCACCTCATCATTGGGGAGTGGCTCCAGTTTCAGCATTGTCTACCCATTTTATAGGTTCATGACCGTTCTCGGTGAGCCACTCGTTCACACGAATGAATTGCCTGCCACCGGTGAAACGCATCTTGCCCCCGGAGTAATTCTCATACTGCGGATGACAGGAGCGTATGACATTGCAACTGAAGCTCTGTACGATAGGAGTTGCTGTGTCATCGGCCTGCTTTCCCCATAGCATGAAGGTTACCGGGCGTCCCGAGAGCTGCCCCTTGATGGCTACTGTCTCCATGATCTTCTGGGTGAGTTGCTGCCATCCCCAATCCCGGTGGGCATTGGCCATACGGTAGGTGGTGGTCAGTACGCTGTTCAGCATGAGTACGCCTTGCTTGGCCCAGTCTGTGAGGTTGGGATTGGTGCGCACCCCGTATCCGCTCAACTCGAGCTCCTTGAAGATGACACGAAGGGACGGTGGTATGCTGGGAAGCTGACTGCTGAAGGACAGGCCATGGGCTTCATTGCCCGGGTATGGGTCCTGGCCAAGGATCACGATCTTGGTGTGGCTGGGCTGACAAAGCCTGAGGGCCGTGAAGATGTCCTTCTTGGCCGGCCTCAGTTTATCGCCCTGCTGGTCCACCCGTGCCGCGATCTTGGCCATCCAGTCTGACCGGAAGTGGGGAAGCAGGACATCAGCCCATTCCTCTCCCACATTGTCGGCCAGGGTCATTTCTTTTTCCATAGCTGGTTGCGGTGGTTTATCTGCACGGTCTTGCCGGTGGGGCGTGTGGTCACCAGCTCCTGCTCTCGGCCGGCGATCTTGATCTTGGTGACCACTTTCTCCATGACAGGCGCACGCTGTGTAAACTGTTTCTTTCTGGTTCTCGACTTGGGCATGGTCAATTGTTTTGGATTCTTCGGATGAATTGTTCCTCGGTTTCCGGAGTACCGAGGTTCAGGTATGAGCAGCGCCGGCGGTACTCCTCTGCATACATGCGCATCGTGTGATCCATCACCAAGTCGATGCTCATGAGCATGAAATAGAACTTGTCGATGAGTTCCTCCTCCGGGAATATCGCATCGATGAACTCCACCATCTGCTCCTTGACCTCCGGCGTGAATACACGTACGAAGTAGGTTGAGGTGAGGTCCTGTGGCGTCTTGGCATACGGGTAGGTGTCGATCAGGTCCATGAGGGTAGGCTCCAGCTTGTTGAGCAGGGCCAGCATCATCACGTTCTGATTGGGCAGTGGCATCCGGATGAACCAGGAGCGTGTGCTGTTCGGGTCGTCGTACAGGACATCTTTAAGAAGCATCGGGAGGGAGTATTAGTTTGGATTTGCGTTTACCCGGGTTGTGCATCTCGTATTCGATGCGGCCAGCGCGTTGCTGGGCACAGCGGACCGTGTAGTCACTCAGGGACTGGGCGTGTGCAGTGACCACCGTGAAGCAGATCACTGCCTTGTACAGCAGGGCTTCGATACTCCCATTCTGCTCGATGAGCTTGTCGACAACGGCAGCCACAACCTTCGTGTAGCCCACTGGCAGACCTTCAATCTCCAGCTCGGAGAGTTGTTCCAGGGTCGTGCAGTTGTTTAGCCTGGTGAGGATCTTCAGTTCCTCCACATACTCCTTGAGCAGGGGCTCCGTCTCAGTGGTCACCTTTCCGCAGTCATTGACGAACTGTTCTTCAGTGGCATACTGAGCAGGGGCAACGGGAAGGCTTGTCGTGGGGCTAGTCCCGATCGGATTGAGATATTGTTCAAGGTTCATAAGATTCTCCTCTTGCTACGACCACGTAGCGGGTTTTGTTGATAATGATGATTCGTTTCTTGGTGATCATGTGAGGAAGTAAGTCCTCTTCACGAAATGGAGGATTGCCCTCCATTACCCGTTCAGGAGGACCATTGAGGTATGAGGGTATCCCACCTTCCATGTAGGATATATGATCCCCTGTTCCTTCGTTGGCGATAATTATCCAGGCTTTCTTCATGCGGGATGTGAATTTAAGGCATTCTTCAATGCCTTGGTTTGAAAAAGTAGTAGGTGTACCAGGATCTTTTCCTGTCGTCCCATCGCTGGTTCTTTGTACACCACTGACAGTGCCTCAGGGACTTCTGCCCGAAGGTGGCGTTCAGGTACACCCACTTGTGGATGCCCAGGAAACAAAGGAGTTTTCGCATGTGCGTGATTTTGGGTGTGGAATTACTCCCGTCGCCCCAACCCTGTGTAAGTAACAGGGAAGGGGCATCGGGGAGCATGCGCGGGCTTTCGCCAGGCGCTATCTATCGTGGATGGGTTCTCAGGAAATTGTATATTTGGTTAAATAATCGGTATGGAACTCAAGCTTCCCACTGGCTACACGCCACAGACGGCATACACAATGCTGCATCGGTTACTGCTCCTGACACGACTGAGTCATGTGAAGACCAAACCGATCTTTGCAAAGCATATCGCCTTTGAACGGGCTTATGATGGGGTGGCGGACCTCATTGACTCCATCACCGAACAGCTCATCGGCTACAGCGGAGTGGATCCCATGGATCTGGTCATCGGTACGGTGAGTACGATGGATGTTGCTGAACTGGGTGACCACATCATCCAGGAGGCCGACAAACTTGTGCAATTCGCCGAAGCCTCCCGGTGGCATAATGTGGCCAATCAGTCACAGGAGCTGAGTGGTATAGGGGCTACCCTGAAATTTCTATCGCGTTATACGACTTGAACTCCTGGGCAGTGAGTTTGCGGAAGAACTGGTTGAACAGTCCGATCCCACAAGTCTCGTAGTACGGCTCTTCGCCGGGTACTTGTGGGTGATAGACTCTGTAGTACGCCCTGTCCGGGGGTAATACTCTGCTTCTAAGCTGATACCGGTACAGCATGCCTTCGTCGTATCCTTCCATCCCACCATGCCCCATTGGGCTCGCGTCGCATATGCACCATCCGGTTTCCCGGACGTAGTATTGCTCAGACATGGCTAATGTTTTAGTTGTGAATAAAAAGCCCTGACACCTTTCAGTGCCAGGGCAAACCAAACCCGATAAAGGCCCGGGTTACCGTGGATGCTTAACCCTCCCGGGCCTACCCGTCATTAACGTGTCGGGGCTATCACGATCGCAGGCAAAGCCTACAATACTTTACTCATTCGTTCTATGACCGCTTTGACTGATCAAGTTCGTGCTTCAAAAGTTCCTGGTTCAACCTCTCCACCTCAGATTTAAGGGTGGCGTTTTCGACTTGTAGGTGGTTCATTTTACCATAGTATTCCCACTTTTTATCGCAGTCCTTTTCAGCAAACAGTTTTATTTCAGCTATCTCTGCATCATTCGCGGTGAGTTGGGCTTTAAGTCTTTCGATTTCCTTTGCGTATAATTCTGCTATTCCTTTAGCAGCTGCATCCTTTGCCTCCAACAACGGCTCGTAGTGTTGCGCGGCAAGGTCGCGGATTTTTAACCCAAAGTCAGCAGAGTGAAAAACATCAGTTTTGTCCCATAGTTCTCCTACTTTTGCATCCGTCATCCACGGCTCGGGGGTGTTAGGTGTGGTCACTTTTTCGGTTGTGTACTTATTAAATTCTTCGTCCGTCATGATGCTCTTAAAATGGTTATCCATCCTAATGTTTTCAGTAAGCAATTCCGGCCTAGTTGTGCGCTTTTCAACCGGGGTACAATCAACGCAATGGTCTACCAGTTCAACGTGATTTGGTGAGTGACATTCGCATTTGATGTTGTAGTGGAAATAGGTTCTTTGAAGTTGGCCAACCTTTCCACAGATTTGGCATTTACCTGACATTATTTCGCCCATTGAGTAAGTTTTTTGCGCGGGTGAGTAAACTGTTTGTAGTTCCTGTTTTGGGAAACTTTTCGTTCAGGTATTCAAGTTGATTTATGCACTCCCTGACCATATCCTTCAGCTCGGTGATGCGGGTGCGCATGGCTTCTGCTGTACTCATCAGGTCTGATACTATGTTGCCTTCCCAATCCGCGTCATATTCTAACTTTTCGTCAGCGGGTTCGGATTTGGTGTCAATAGGGCATACACTGTATCCACAATGATATTGGCACCTATTACCCGTTAGCATTTCATCCTGACACATAAATGCCGGTTCCGTTTGTTTCGTTTGGTCAACCATTTGGGTGTTCTCACCGCTATGGTCAGCGTCAAGGCTTTTCTTGTCCGTTAGTTCAGGCACATTCCGAAGAGGGGGCCATCCAGAAAATAGTGTGCATCCAGGTAATGTCGCATCTCCTTCAGCTTCAAAATATTTCTTGCAAAAATTAGTATTCATGTTCCAGGTTTTATTGTTGTGATGGGGCGGAGTAGCTTTAATTAGATTAGATAAGAATGAGTATGCCCAATGCTCAAATGTTGTTTTGTCGTGTTCTAAAAAGTATTTTCTAATCTTTTCCAACCCAAGATGATACTCATTAACATCCCCCTCCAGGTCAGCGGGTTGGCTTTTACACTCATCACATTGGCTCTCGCATGTTACACCTGAGCCAGTTTGCCATTCTTTACAGTAGTGCGCTCCGGGTGCGCTATTAACCTTCACAGGCGGTACGTTGGTCTGGTCGATGTTATTGCTCATGGTGGGTGGGGGTTTAGTCGTTTCTTGTTATGTATATACGCTCACCTCCGTCTGTTGATGGCGGCTCATTTGTCAATGGATGCCACGGTCCGGAAGGGGCCCCGTTTAAATCCCAATACCGATTTGTCTCAGTGTCTAAAATGTAGTACGGGTATCCGCCGTGGTCAGTTTCTTCCTCCAGCGTCATAATGCGTTGGCCATTGTAAAAAGTAGGCTTTGTAATGTCTAACATATTATTTGTTTTTATACCCCATCGGGGCGTTCAGTTATCATCTTCTTCTATTTTATACCCCATCGGGGTGGTTAAATATTTTCCACTATAACCTACTTTCCTTCACCTTCTGACAAATATTTTCCAGTAACCCCATCGGGGTGGTTGTGAGGGGTGGGTTTGGGTTACCTTCCACTGGTTGTCCATTGATGTCCCAGAAAACGGTACCCTCTAATTCCCACCGTTGCTTGTTCGGGTTCCACCGCATATTGGGGGTAAGATTTGCCTTGCCACATCTAATCGGCTCCCCCGCTAAGGCTTTTTCGTGGTTGAATTTCATAGTCTACTCTTTAATTCGTTATGAATGGCGGTCAGTTCGACGTATCGGCACAATACCGTTGTGCATTCCTTGAAGGTTCCATATTCCTGTATTATGTCTCCCATCTTCATGCATTCCTCTATCCTCGCCTCCGCCTCCTTTATCCCGCATAACGTGGCAGTATGTATGGTTTCAAATTCAAGAACTTCCGCATATTCTTTACTTCCGTCAGCACATTTTACGTTGGAAATAAATTCTGGAATGTGGAAGTCGCTCTCTCGTATTAGGTTGGCGTACCGCTCAACGATGGCATCGGCTTGTTGTGATATAGTCATGTCATTTTGAGTTTGAAGTTAATAAAAAGAGCCCGCGTGTAGACACACCGGGCGTTGGGGGTTAATTCACGAATCCTCTACCGAGGGTTCCGAGACCTGGATTCGAACCAAGTCAGACAGACCCAAATTCTGCCGTGCTACCGTTACATCATCTCGGAATCAGTTATATAACTCTGGGTTGGTTTCCATAGTGGTCTCCTGTATAAGGATCCCGCAGATCACGCAATAACCCAGTCCATTGTACTGCAGATACTGTTCTGCAGCTTCTTTGCTGAATGCGGGAATATTCGGACCTCCAAAGGTCTTCAATTCCCCATCAGTAGGATCGATCGCCCGAATGAGTGTTGTGAATATCATACATCAGCGGTTTTAAGATTGTTCAGTGGCCGGATAGAGCCTTCCTCTTTCGCAGACTCCATAAACGCCATGTGTTGCTGTACTCCTTTCTCATAGTTCTCCTTGGTATCGGGTAGGATCTGACACTTCGTTGCTGTATGTATGCACGCGCATACCACTTTCTCAGGACTGGACTCCAGCACATAGTATCCATCTCCCAGGTATGTCTGCAAGAGTGAATAGATCGGTGGAGGATTCTTGAACCAGTTGATGTCCATGAGAATGGTCTGTGAATACAACGGGGGCCCCGCTTCAGCGACCACTGACGGCACTGAAGCCAGGTGTTCAGAGATCTCCTTCGCCGCAATCATACCGGGGAGAATCCTAAAGAAGTTCCGTCTGTTCATGTGGTAATGGGTTTATAATTGACCAGCCTGCAAAGGTGAAAGATGAGTAGTTCTTATAAGGTGAGTGTGGTACATAGGTCGGGGCCCACTCTCCATCGAAAGGAATACATCTGCGTGTGGATATACGCATTCCATCAGAGAGGATCATCATGATGAGGTCTTTACTTTCCACATAACTGATCCACCACTTGCTGTAATCGGGCAGAGCAGCTACCTGTTCCGCCGATAGAGCTTCCGCAATGGCACGTGCTCCCAACAGTCCAGGTACAATTCGAAAGAAGTTCCTTCTGTTCATATGCTTTGTTTTAAAAGAGTCCACGACCAAGACTGGTCAGGACGGTTGAAATAATTGCACTAACAAAAAGAAAACACAGTCGGGGAGACAGGAGTCGAACCTGTAACTCCCCGGTATGAAAGACGCTGTGTAGCTTTGCTCTCCGTTTCGGCAGGCTCCCGTCCGTACTCGGTAAGGGGGCTACACCTGCAATTATTCCCCACGGAAAGGAGCGTCTTTCAATATTGTTATTGTTTCGAAAGTTAGAAAACCCCGCCTGTAGACACAGGCAGGGGGAAAATGAAAAAATGAAAAGCTGGCTTGACTAAGGTAGGGGTTTTTATAAACCCATGGTCTTGCGGCATTCGGGTCCGATACCCATATGAATGCTCTTGGGATCAGTGAGGTCACGACCACACTTGCCACAGCGTCCCATGTGAAGGACTTGGAACCCAGTGGGTAATGAGCCACTGACCAGATTGTTCCAGAACCATTGAAACTTGCCTGCAGCTTTATTGCCGGCGGGATCCTGCGCGATCTCCGGTTTGGGAATCCATACCCAGGTGTCGGAGAGATGGTTATAAGCCAGCTTACCGACCTCATAGCCTGCACAGCGTACGTAGCGCCATGTAGGGGCAGCTTTGGACGTGGTGATGCGTACAGCAATGTGCTGCTTGGTCTCCGGATTACGCACCGTGAAGTGCGCCATGCCGGCCGTGGCGAACTTGAACCACATGGTGCGTGGCAGTTCGACTTCAGAATGGGAGGTCATCGTATTCATGGTTATCCTGGTTTGATTCTGTGATTTCGGGTCTCTCCTTGTTGTCCTCGTCTAGCTCATGCTTGAGCATAGTACAGCGGTTGCGCAGGGTGTCCAGAAACATCCTGTGCCTGTCGTAGCTGTAGTTGCGCGTGTAGAACTGCAGGACATCGACGAGGCGATCCTCGAGCTGTTCAGGGGTGAGTACTTCGGGGACAGTGGGCCTTCCATAACGGTGCTCCAGCAGGTCCATGCAGATCTTGCTCTTGAGTAGCTCATCCAGGGAGTCGTCGAGCTTGGGATCCATATGGATCCCGTAGCCCTTGGCGTAAGCTCTTGCCTTCTTGATGACCTCAATGGCATTGAGCATGGCGTTGGAGGCGGTTTGTACCGGCATCCGGTCAGGTATATCAACCATAGATGTGGATTGAATGTGAAAAAGAAGGGAGCTGGGAAACCAGCCCCCAATGATGTACTACCCTGGCCGCCCAGGGTACGGCCCATCGTACGCTTACAGTGCAATACCCAATCCGGCAAGGCCATTAAAGCCCTGAGTACCGTACTGTGGTTCCAGGATGAGGGCGAAGAGATCGCCGCGTCCTAAAGGCAGGCTCAATCGAACACCGCCGGAGACGAATGGAACCGTGGACTTGACGCCCTCCGGTGGACCATTCAGGTAAGTGCGGATACCACCCATACCCTTGAAATACAGGTAGCGATTCACACGGATGAGCGTGGCTGCATAGACGTACGCACTGACCTCCACTGTACCAGCGTGGACATTATCCACTTGGGTGAAGGACACGCCTCCCAAGTATCCGAAGCGGGCATCCTGTGGCCAGGCGCCCATCTCGATACCAAAGCCGTGGGATTGGACGAACAGGGTCATTTCCCTGAACCTGTCCTGTGTGCAGCCCTCATCCCACCCGCGGTACTGAGCCATACCGTGCACGTGGAACATACTCACCAGGATAAGGACGATGAAGTTTTTCATAGCGCTTCTTTTTGAGTGTGGAATACCGATGCCACAGTGCCCCGAGCAGTGCCGGGAGTGGGTAGCAACAGTATAGGATATAGATCGTGGAGAAGGAGACGCTGGTGAACCATCCGTGGATGGAGAATGCAGCGAATGTGGCCAGCCACACCACCCATGACAGGATGATGGGCAGCAGGAAGATGGCGAAGGTCATTGCCATGTTCAGTTTGTACTCCATGCGGAGCTGTTGTCTGTTCATTGCTTTGGGTTTGGTTGGTTATTAATCGGTCAGTCTTTGAGCATGCTCCAGATCAGTACTCCGAGCAGGAATACTGCGACCAGGGCCAGTGGTCCTCACAGAGGTGCGGTCACCCACCACCACGACCAGTCGATCACATGCGTGAGCTTCAGGATGAGGAAGGTGAGAAAGAGCAGGAATGAGACGCTGGTTGAGACCGCATTGCTGTTATTGCTGTCGCTCATGGTTCAAGGTTTGGTTATGAAAGATAGTGATTCTAGTCTTCAAAGGCAAGTGTGTCATCTACACGCACAACATCTACACGCTCAGAGTAGTAGCCATTACTGGTACCGTACCACCGGATGGTGATAGTGTCCTTGAGCGTGCGGATGTTGTAGAATGTCCAGGTGTGGGAGTCATCATACTCATCCTTGGCCGGAAGATCACTGGACGTGTTTTCAGTGGCCGATAGAATCTGCTGACCCACTAGGTCTTGTATATTACCTGTGATGTCTTCGATGTAGACGCTCTCACAACAATTCCGGTCATGATACATCTTGTACTGCTCCACGACTCCTGAATCCGGTGAGTCCTTCACCTGGAAGATGATCTCGTCATTGGCATCGTTGACTGTAATGCCTACGACATACTTGTTGTCAAGCTGGCTTATCATGTTGATTTGGTTTTGAAAGTTAAAGAAAGGGAAGGCACTTGCTGCCTCCCCATTTATCCCTCTGCACTCAGTTGTAATAGGTTTGCCACCAGAAACGCCATATCCTTTCGGGAGCTATTTCCTACCTAACTAGTACAACTGCTCACCCTTGGGAGCTGATTAAGCATATACTCGTCACTCGGTTAATCTGTATAACACAGCATGACATTGCATATCCACTCCGAGACAGATATACTGTCCTGTTATCTTAATCAGGCAGTTTCACATCTTAGAAGACGTTCGCTGAGATGGACTAAGCCAAATACTCCGATGACCTTCAGACTAAGAATTATATATCTGCGTGAGAATGGTGCATTAACAGGCCCACCTCTCGGTAAGCCACTGAACTTACTCTGCCTCAGCGTCGGCTGGAACCTTGTCCTGCAGCACTTCTGTACGCTTACCGGTAGAGAAACTGATATAGGAATCAGCATTAACCGGGTTGAACATACTGTACTGGAAGGTGGTATCCTTCATGTTGGCCTTGTGATTCTTCTCATCCCTGACTTTGATGTCAGGACACAGGGCACTGACCAGGCTTTCCACGACCTTGGCAAGATTCTCTTCGCGTACGGTGAGGATGATGGGCGCTTCTCCACCGCCAAGCATTCCCATGAGCCCACCGGTTTCCAGGTTGAGCTGCAATTGGAATCCACGGGCCCATACGGGCTTTTCACCTTCACTGATATCGGTGGCCGGGATCAGGAAGGGGGTCACTATGATGTGCGAGATGTCTTTGAACATATGGGTTTGATTTAAGGTGACAAAATAAAGGGAACCCCGAAGGGTCCCCTGTGCCTGATGCATCACAGGCTTTGGTCCGTTGTACATCCGGATTCGCAACGGAACTTCTTGAAAGGGAGTCCACTGTACCTGACATACGTGGAACTCCCTGTGCCTGAGATACAGGCTTGCTTTCAATGAAGTGAGGAGGCTCGTTTAGCAGCCGACCTCCCCGTGATTGTGCTGACAGCATTGGGAACGACGAGCGTCTATTTACCAATGAGAGCCTGCATCACAATGTCCGTGCCGGCGCCCAGGGACCTGGTCAAACCATTGGTATGGGGGCCGGCAAATATCATTTCCATGAAACATAAACTGCCTTGGCAATACAGGTATATCCTGTGGGGGTAACCGCATCGATGGAATCTTTGTATACTTCATACACTTGAGAAGCCAGGCATATCTCGTCAGCGTTTGATCTGTACACATTCACCCAGCCTCTATTGTTGCCGTCCAGCATGGCCCGCGTGGTACTCCAGCCATCCGGTAACGGATGCACATTGTCCGTTTGCTCTTCCAGCATCTCCTCATAGATCTGCTGCCAATACTTGAAGTTGGACATCAACTGTTCACGACTGTGGGCTATATTGGCGTCCCACACAGGGAATGCCCACCAGTCTATGGGAAGTAATAGGAAGGCTGAGAATGTCTCCCGTGGCTTCTCCATGACAGACATGCGCTGCTCAAGATTGAGCTTTTGGAAGTGCTTGAGGTATGAAGGCCACCAGTCTTTGGATGAGTACCGGGATTCGAACTGTGCAAAGGTTACCATTCTATGGGGATTGAGATGATGAGCGATGGTGCTGTCTCTCTTGTGCGTTCCTTGAATTCAATGGTGGCGTAAGGTGGTCCGAATTCCGTTTTAAACACATTGACCCACACTGTCTTCTTTAGTGGTGGTGGTGCCATTTCCAGGTTGTACTCCTCCCTATTGGCACACCTTCCATTATCAGCCCAGCGTTCAAGTGCCAAGATTCTCTTTGTGTCCTTATCATAGATCACGCCTATATTGCGGAAAGGTCCTCCGGTCACCACTTCTTCCGGAAGCCGGGCCAATACGACCGCTGGATGTCCGTTCACGGTTCTTGCGAGCTCACCTGTCAGATGCCGCTCCAGATTGAAGGTGAGATCGAAGACCTCCTGTTCGGGGTACAGCTCTTGATTCCTCAACTTGTACTGCTCAGTGACCACCTGCCCTAACCACTCCAGCCTTGGCTGTAGTGCCTCTTTGACAATAGTATTATGCAAAGTAGGTGTGGTACTGAAGGAAGAGTCGTAGATATCATTAGGGGTCTTCCACGCATACGATACCCTACCCACTTCTGAAGGAACAGGAAACGGCTCTGTGGTATCCCATTTGAGCGCATTAGCCATATGACACAAGCCCAGCCAGGCTTTGTAGCCCTCCAGGTGTGCCTTCAGTTTTTCAGCGCTACCGAATGGCGCCTTGATCAATGTTATGACCAGTGCTTCGTACTTGATGCGCATGGTCTTGAGAATCTCGAAGTTCTTGTCGTTGAATTTGTACATGGTATTAAAGTTTGGTTTGTCCTGTGAATGCTTTGATTACTGTGAGCAGCTCTTCTTCAGTGGTGATGTAGGGAGCACGCTTGCTGCGTTGGTTACCCCATATCAGAACAATGCCCTGGTGCCTGTTGAAGGTTACTGTGAGATCACCATAGGCTTTGTACACCACACTGTCCCTATTGGAGTCAGTGGACTCTAGATACCCGTACGCGTGGTGCAGCATGGATACCAACAATGGAAACTGCGGTGGCTTGTACATCAAGCGCTCCTGCGTGCGTATATCCGCCTCACGATCGAGCTTATTGAGCATCTCATCTGTGTAGGCACTGTAGGATAGCTCACGCAGGCGTTTCCAGTCCACTGATTTGTCCACATCACTACCCACTGAGGTACGGATGGAGATCTCAGCAGCATCGTAGACTTCACGGAAAGCGAACCACTTGCGTTCTGAATGTTGTTGCTGTTTGAATAGGAGTATGGTAGCGAATGTGGCTATGGCCAGCACGATCAGGATAGCTGTGGACATGAGTTTGGTTTTGAATGTGAAAAGAATGGGAGAGCCTTCAGATGGGCTCTCCCAGCTGCATAACACGTTACCCGTAGCGCGAAGCAGCAGCTTTATCGGTCCATACAGTGAACGTGGCATCAGTGGTGGATAGAATAGGGAGGCTCAGGGAGCAGGTCCTGAGCACTCCCATTAGCCCGAGGGTTACTCAGGAGGTTAGTACACCTTGTGAGTGTACTGTGTGAGATCACTCCCACTCAGGAGGTGGGAACAGAAAGATCAAGGTAGCGGCGATAAAGACACCCAGGAATCCTGTGATGACTATCCAGACGCCCACTGAAGGACCTGTAGCATCAAAACGGAGGTGCTGGGAGATGAATTCAAGGGCATGGTTGTGAAGTTCTCCATGCATCCAGGACCAAGCGGTGGTTCCAAGGATGGTGAAAGAGAGGACGAACAGGAGCATGAGGAGGCCGAGTAGGAGCCTGTATGATAGGATCCTGAGGGGTGAGTGTGACATATTGAGGGGTATTTGGTTGTGATGGTGACGAGTTGAGGGTGGGAAGTGGGAGCACAGAAGGGTTGAGAGCTGTGAGTGGAGCTGAGGAGGAGCTATATAGTTGCGGATGTCAGAGAGAGTTGATACTTAGCGGAATAGAGAGAGGAGTGAGGGGAGAGGGTAGCAGGTCCGCAGGACCACTCACAGCGTGCTCAAGGAGGTGTAAAAATACGTTCTATGGATATATCATTGCAGAGTGAGCGTGTAACTTATTCATTCTCATTCACTTATCTACTCAACCTTGTGCGGAAAAACGCACAGATCGAACGAAACGCGTGGAAAAAACGCACACATCGACATACCTATCCAGTTTTTAGCTGTATATTCGCACAAAATATACTCAATCATGAACAAACTCACCCCTTTGCACACCCAACTAGCTGATAAACTGCTGAATATGATGCGTTTGGGCAGCTTATCCCGACAGAATCAGGTCACCCCTGGAGTAGCAGGTTATTCAGTGGGCGGTGAAACAAGGTCCTTCCGGCTTCACCAGGAGATCACGATCGTTGACCGCACTCTCTATGATGGCCTCTCAATTGGTGCTATTAAACTGGTACTCAAGATCCAACAGGAACTGGAGATGAACAATCCACTGTGGGAATGCAGCAATCCCAAGTCAGACATACGTCGTCATCTGGCTGAGCTCAAGCGCAATGACATCATCGAAGCCATTCCAGGCACCGATATGTATATCGTTAGTCCGGCCAAGATCCGTCGTGGTCATCCACTGATCACCCTCGGTGCACTCTATGAGTACTGCAAGCGCAGATACACTGAGGATAAGCACTGGAAGATCAGCAATGTGGATATCAGGGCATTACGCTCCTCGGGAGTAGCTGTTGCACGGCTACCATTTGATATGGATGTACCTGAGGCGGGCGAAATGTGAATATTCTGCCCTTATTACGGGCATTTGTGTAGGCCACTGACTCCCGAGTTCAGTACTTGACTGTGGGGCTGGGTTAAAAAAGACCAGGCTCCTTCGAGCTGGTCTACGAGTTGATCACTCGCAACGGTCTTCGAGCTGTTCTCCCCACCGGTCGACGCTCTGTTCTTCGTGCTGGTCGTGCAGCCAATCTTCGAGCAGTTTGAAGCCTGCAGCCATGGGAATGACTGCCACAATGCTCCACTCGCTGAATGAGGTGCTAGAGAGGACGGCTGTGGTGGCCACGAACAATGCCATAGCGAGCCACAAGTTGGTGTACTGTTTCATATATTGGGATTGATTGATGACAAAGGAAGGTCAGCCCCCTTGCAGGAGCTGACCTCTTTCTGTGGTTCAGCAGATTACGCGGTCTTCTGCGCGATGCCGGACAGCTTGGTCTCGGGAGCTGCAGGTGCTGCAACTTCCTCGACGTCTGCGCCCCAACGACGGCCTTTGCTGGCCACGATGGCTGCGACCGGAGTCATGCTCTTGACCACAATGGCCTCGTGCGTGCTCTCCAGCCTGTTACCGGCTGCATCACGGTCCTGAACCTGGACGGTGTCCAGCAACAGGTCAACAGTCTGGCCGCTGAAGAACTGGGTCTTCGTGCCGTCGTTGTTGATGATGCCGAACGACAGTTGACTCTGGTTGAGCAACTGGTCGAACAGGATGCGTGCTTCGTCTTTGTCGCCTGCGGCCTCCAAGGCAATGGCCTTGGCATGTCCTTCAGTGAACATGGTGCTGTTGCACACGCTGGCTTTGTTGACGTTGAAGGAGTAAATGTCCTTGAGGACGCCCTTCTGCCCGTTCAGGCCCGTGATGTTCTCATCATAGTAGCCGAGCTGTGGTTTACCGCTCACCTGGCAGCGCACGGGTGTGCCTGTCATGGAACGATTGACCTCGCTGCGGCTGTTCATGATGTTGTTGAACCTGCGCTCTTCGGCGCCAATGGTGCGAACTTTGGTCTGTGACATGGTCTTTGCTTTATGGGTGATTGAAATGATGACGCATGTTAGATGACGGGGCCAAGCCTCCGCAAAAGTTAGTAGCGGGGCCTCTCTCGAGGTGGTACCCCAACCCCCCGACACCCTCAAATTTTTAAAAAAAAATTCTTGGTACACTCATTCAGTGTACTTACCTTAGCCTCTGCATTCAATTCACTCAGCTCCTTCACATCAAACTCATCGCTATGCTCCTCAAAGCTTTCGTTGACCACTCCAACATCATCTGGCCCATCTTCGGCGCCGCTGTGCTGGTAATGCTCGCTCTGTTCGCCTTCATCCCGGGCAACAGGATCTACACTGCCCCTCCCGGTAACAAGGCCGGTGGACTAGTGCTACTACTCGCTGCAGCCGGTTGGCTCGTGGCCTGGGGTAAGGACATGATCACCCTCAGTTCGGTACCCATAGTGAATAACCTGGTGACCGTGGGCATCGGTGTCATCCTCACAATCCTGGGCTTATGCGTACTCGTGGTCTGGCACAAGTAGTACTGGTCTCAGTCGCTGCCTTCTTCAATGCGGTGATGGACAGTGTGGGTGATTCGGTGCACTTCAATGCATCGGTCTTCCACAAACTGGATCCCACCTTCTGGAGTAAGGATGCCTCCTGGAATACGGCCACCCATGTCTTCGGCTACAAAGTGGACGCTTGGCACCTGTCCAAGTCCCTGGTGGTGGTATGCCTCTGTCTGGCCATCGTCCTACCGGCCGTAGCGCGGTTCAAGTGGTGGATGGAGCTGCTGATCGCAGGTGCGCTATGGAACATCACATTCAACATTTCCTATCACTTTCTGATTCGTTGATATGGAGTCATACATTGATAAGGCCGTTATCGCTTCCCGTGAAGAGCGGCACGAGGTTTGGCTATTGACACAGAGACTGACTTTGGATGCGCTGAACGACGAAACGGGATTCATCCACCACCAGGTGTTCGAACCACAGACACTGCTAGTGGCCAAAGATGAGCCGACGTTCATCGCATATGCCAATAGGCGTGTGAGCCTACCGAAGTCCATACTCCGTAACACGGATTACTTCAGGCGTATCGACAACAAGTTCAGCCTGCAGCTAATCTCTACGGCCACTGGCGAAACGATACGACAGGAGTGGTTGCCACTGCAGAACATAAAGGCCGATAGCCTGTATAGCCACCTGTACAGCATGATCATCGATATCGTGAACAAATGGGAAGTTGAAATCATGAAAGGACAATTAAAGATCACATTGCACGCGGATGTACCAGACCCACGATATGAACGACCTGTTGCTGCAGATGCAGGCTCCAACGCAGGAGCTGCAACTGGTAGTAACGCCTCAGGGAAACCTTGAGGTGCGCATCGTCGTGTCTGACCCGCTATTCGAACTCACGCACACTTAAAACCCCAATTATGGACGACAATAAAGACCTCACCGAAGAACCCAAGACACAGGAAGCCACTCAACCAGTGCTTCCGCAGCAAGAGGAGTACATCCCTAATCAGCCACTGACTCCCAAGGAAGACCTGGCTGACAGCATGGGTCCGATCCACGAGGCTCCAGTGGCCGATAAAGATGGTGTGACCAAGCGCATTGGCGAGAACTACGCAGGATGAACCGCTTCAGAGACCACTGGAGGATAAATGAAAGGACAATCACCTGGCATGAAGCCTTGGGTATTTTCAAAACTCAACAACAGCATATGAACCTCACACTCGGAGAGAAAAGGGTACGGACGAAGTTCAACCCATCAAGCAACAGTCAGGTGGACCTGCTCAAGACAGTAGCCGCTGATTTCATCAACAAAGTCAACGATATCACCATACCGCATAGCCCTGAGAACGCGAATGAAGCTAACGTGGAAGAGCGCTACGGAGAATTCAATCGTCTGAAGGCTCTGGCCATGATGCATATTGAAGATGCTGCCATGTGGGCGGTGAAAGCAGCCACGATCTGATGACTCGAAGCCTTGAACTGGAGACCGGTCCCGATGTCGTGCGTGATTGCATACTGGCCATGCGGGAACTGTTCGGGCTGAAAAGCCTGCCAGCCACTATGGTATTGGTATGGATGGCACGCAGGGCCGGTCCTCAGGGAGAGGTGATTCTTGATCAGCCTGCACGAAAGCAGCTCATGACTGAGCTTAATATCTCCAAGCAACACCTTACAAACCAGCTTGCTACGCTGCGAAAGATGGGTATAATCACGCAAATTGATGGTACCCGGGAAGTTACGCTTGCAGATTTCGTACCTTACGGAACCACCGACCGTCTGGATTATCACCTCTTATTCGTGAAACCATGATCGATTCCATGCAAGCTCAACTGAGCACACTATTCCGCCGCAGCACTGTCATCGTCTACGTAGTGGTCATCATGTGCTCCTCCATCTGGTGCGTCATCGGGTATCAATGCGGCCACCACGCCGCCGTGAAAGTGATGCACGTGGCCCTTGACTCGGTAATCCACCGAAGCGACTCCATCACTGGTGATTACCGTGAGTTCCAGGATTCCACGCTCAAGGAGCAGCTCAGGAATGCACTTGAAAACACTGAGAAGATACCGTGATACAATACGAGGACAGCTCCCACACATACTCCTTCCGTGGCCAGCGCTACATCTCGGTCACGCAACTCCTGCACTTCGTTACTCCGCAGTTTGATACAGAAGCTCAGGCCAAACGCATGGCTGAGAATCACGGCGCCACGCCAGGCTACTGGAAGAAGCGATGGGCCGCCCAGTCCAAAGCTGCAGCCGAGCAAGGAACCAATTTCCACAACACACAGGAACTACTCACCGAAAGCCAGGGCTTCGAGATGAGACTGGGTAAGCCACTACGCGTACGTAACGCGGACCAGCAGTCGATGGCCACCTGGAACTACAGCTCCTGGTTGGATGGCGTCTACACGGAGCTACTACTCTGGGATCACCACTGGCAGCTCGCCGGTCGAGTGGACAAGACCATATTCCGCACAGACACGGTGGGTCGGTGGGCGGATATTGATGACTACAAGACCAACAAGAAGATACGCCAGCGCGGCTGGGTGGAGAACGGCATTCCCAGGACCCTGCTCACACCACTGACCCACCTTGAGGATTGCGAATACAACAAGTACGCACTGCAGTTCAGTCTGTATCAGTTCATGCTCGAGCGCATGGGCTTCAGGGCAGGTACGCGTCGCATGCTGTATCACCCACCACTGTTACCTGACCTCTCTGACGATCCGAACGAACGCCGGCAGAAGCCGATTATATACGAACTTCCTTATCTTTACGATGAGGTACAGGAACTCCTCGATTACACATGGAAACTAAGAAGCCTTTGAAGGCCACTGACCTGGAGGTGTGCAACAGGGATTGCCTGAAGCATGCTTCCCGCAAGACAGGAGAATCCCTCCCGGCAGTGACCGCCATCATCACCCACTTAAGCACCTTCGTAGGGGACCGTCTCTGGGATCCCAACGTGGAATCGATGCAGGTGCCTTCCTTCGGCAAGTTCAAAGCCAAGCCTGTAAACTACCAGACGTATGCAAAACCTCTTTGAGTTCGACATACACAGTGGCTTCATCAAGTTGAACCGGGAATGGATAGCCATGGTCCCTGAGTTCAAGGAGATCATCCAGGCCAAGACTCCGAGCAGGGGGGATACCGAGAACAAGAAGAAGCTACACGCCATCAAGGTATTCACCTACATCTTCATGCTGGTGGACTTCAAAAGTCCGCTACGGAACATGGATCCTGCAGAGAAGGTGAAGGAAGCGCTACGGGTATCGGAGCTCACCGACAAGGATATCAATGACAAGGTGAAGAAGGCTCTGGCCACTTACGAGTGGTACCAGGAGAACTCAGCACGATCGCTACGCACACTGAAAGCCATGCGCGGTAGCCTGGACAAAGCTGACCGGTACTTCGAGAACGTCGACTTCTCAGCCGTGGATAAGAAGGGAGAGCTCAAGTACTCCATGAAGGATTACCAGGCGGTGTTCAAGAACATGGCCGATACCTATAAGTCATTCGAAGAGTTCGAGCGCAGGGTGTATGAGGAACTCATGCAGGCTGCACGTACCATCCGCGGTCAGCGTTCCCTCGGTGGTAAGGAAGGTACCCGCAAGGAATGGCAGGAAGGCAAGCGTCCGGAGGCCGATACCAAGCGCATACAGGAGCTGACCAAGGAGCTATCGGAGATGGGCATCCGCATGTCGGAGGAGGATGAACCAGATCCTGGTATTGAAGACACCACTGAAGAAGAGGAGGACATAGATGGGCTTCCATAAGCTTGCCAATACACAGTATTTCCGTGAAGCCGCCAGGGATTTCATATCCAATGGCGGCTATTACACACGTGCCCCTGAGGGTTCGCGTGAGTACCAGCAGTACTGGGACATGTGGGAAGAGCGCTGCAAGAACGGCATGTCCACCGGTGGCCTATGGGTACCGGGACGTCATGTCTTCTATATGAACTTCACACCTATCATGAAGATCGCTGACGGACAGATACACGCGGCGATGAAAGAGGCCCGTGGCAAGGGTGGGCAGATCAGCAAGATGACCATGGAGCGTATCCTTGACTTCCCGCGCTTCTATGAGATAGACTACGAGTGGTACAACTTCAAGAACATCGCATGGTTCGGTGGCTCATTCATGGGTGTGGAATCCCCTGGCGCCCAGCACCTGGTCTGCGCCAAGGCGCGCGGTGCCGGCTTCTCCTTTAAGGAAGCCTCCGACGGTGTGTACAACTTCACCTTCATTCCACGCTCCAAGTCCTACTACTTCGCGGCCCTCGAGCAGTACCTGTCCAATGACGGCATCCTGAACAAGGCAAAGGACATGCTCGACTTCATCAACGATCACTGTCCCGAATGGAAACAGAACCGTGTGAAGAGTGACCAGGTACTGAAGATGAAGGCTTCCTATATGGATGAACGTGGCGTGGAACGCGGTAACATGGCCGAGATGCTTGGTGTGGTCATCAACAACCCCAACAAGACCCGCGGTAAGAGGGGACGCAAGGTTACCTTTGAGGAAGCCGGTTCCTTCACCAACCTGAAGAAGGCACTCAAGGTGTCGCTCGGTTCCATCAAGGATGGTGGTGTGACGGTGGGCCAGATTTCCGTGTTCGGTACCGGTGGTGAAGAAGGCCCATCCATCGAGGGCCTGGAGGACATCTTCAGCAACCCACGAGAGTACGAGATGCTCGCCTTTCCCAACGTATACGAGGATGGGATGGAAGAGACGGAGATTGGCTACTTCGTGCCGGCCACGCGGACCAACCCCGTGTTCATGGATGAGGAGGGCAACGTGGACATGCGTGCAGCCTATGATTACGAGCTGGAACAACGCGAGCGTGAGAAACGCAAGCCGGATCCCAAGGAGTATGACGGCTACATCGCGGAATACCCCATTTTCCCCAGTGAGGTGTTTCAGCGCGTGACGGTGAATCCGTTCATGGCCAGGGAACTGAAAGCACATATCCAGCGCATCCAGCGTTCTTCCACCATACAGTCCCTGCTTCGCCACGGTGACTTCATCGGCAGCGGGCCCAAGCTCAAGTTCGTAGCGCAACCCAAGAACGTAGCACGCCCGATCGAGAATTATCCGCACACGCGTGAGGATAACCTGGAGGGATGCGTGACCATCGCCGAAGAGCCGTTCCGTGACCAGAAAGGCCACGTCCCCAGAAACATGTACAAGGTGGTCTTTGACCCCTATTATAAGGAAGAGTCAGATAGCGTGACCTCGCTATTCTGCATCCACGTCCTGAAGCTGTACAATAGCATTGATCCCAAGAACCAAGGCCTTCCGGTAGCGTGGTTCCGTGGCCGTCCACAGGACCTGGACCGCGCATACCGCATCCTGTTCGACCTGGCCGACTGGTACAACACAGATGTGCAGGGTGAGATCGCCGGTGGTGGTCAGGGTGTGCTGGACTATGCCAAGCGCCTGCACCTACTGGAAAAGGTCTGCTTCGAGCCGGAATCCCTCAACAACAAGGAGATCGACAAAGGTGCCAACCGTCGCTACCTGATGAACATGGCCACGGAGCGCAAGCGCATCGGCCTCACTTACCTGGTCGACTGGCATGCACAAGTGCGCCATATAGGTGAGGATGGAAGGAAATATCGGGTACTTCACCAGCTCTACGACATTGTCGCATGCAAAGAGATGCTTAAATTCGACGGGAAAAAGAACGCGGACTCCATCTCCTCGCTGGTGGTAGGCATGTTCGAACTCAGGGAAGAGGTCTATCGGCAGGAAACCCAGCGCTCCGATGAGCGTCGAAAGGATGACTTCCTGAACAGGCCACTGTATGTGGAGGTGGAGGATTACGATTCAGAAACAACTACAAGCTATTGATATGGAAGATACAAGGGAAGTGCATCGCAGTGGCGTGAGTATCGGCCGGCCCAACCAGATCGTGCCCTACTCAGAGAAGACTGACGAATGGTTCCACCAGAACTGTGACTTCTACATCCAGAACAGTTGGCAGATGGCCAGCGGGAGCAACACGGAGTATGCGGACCTGGACACCAAGACGCTGTACGATGTGTACAACAACGTCTTCCCGATGAAGTGGTTCTCGCACCTTACGGATCCACTGAACGCAAAGGACCAGAAGTACAAACGCTTCCCTGCCAAGATCCGCCCGCTGAATATCCTGCGCACTTCCATCGACCTGCTCCTGAACGAGCTCCGTCAACGCCCCTTCGTCGTGCAGGTGGTTAACACCGGTGAGAAAGCATACAACGAATATCAGGAGAACCTGCAGAAGAATATGGTGCAGAACCTCACCCAGCACTTCATGGCCATCGCTGAAGAAGCGGCCAAGCAAGCCAATGTGCAGGGTATCGGTAATGCCAAGGGCACACAGCAACAGGAACAGCAGGCTCCGCAACTCGATATCCCCGCCAAGGTCGCTGAACGCTTCCACGCCACATACAAGGACAACCAGGCCATCATGGCCCAGCGTTGGTTCGGTAAGAACCTCGACAAGATGCGCTTCCATCGCAAGCGCTCCCAACGCTTCAAGGACTTCCTGATCGGCGGCTTCGCGTACAGCTATAAGAACATCGTCAATGGTGAACTGGTCTATGAACGCGTGCCGGTCATGGAACTCAAGTATGCCAAGAGCCCCAACGAGGTCTTCGTCAACAAGTCCTCCTGGGCCGTACGCCGTCAGTGGCTTACCGTAGCGGATGTGGTAGAGCGATTCCACTCCTCGCTGACCAAGGCCACAGTTGAGGAGATCTACTCCAAGGCCAACCTCGGAGCGAACGTTCCCTTCACCGGACCACTGTTCTTCGACTACCTGACCAACAATGCCTCCATGAGCCGTGACCTGGTTCCCGTGTATCACGTGACCTGGCGCGGTAAGAAGATGGTCAAGATCCTCTCCTATCCGGATCCCATGACCGGTACCATCGAGACCATGGAAGTGGATGAGGATTATCCAGTGGACGCTACAGCGGGGGAGACCTCCAAGATAGAGTACCGGGATGAGGTATATGAATGCTGGAGGATACTCCAGGATATCTACGCAGAGCCCGGCCCCATCGTGGTACAGAATGGTAACCTGCCGTACAACGGACGTGCCTTCTCCGATACCCACTCTTCCAACATCAGTGTCATGAAGATCGGCTTGCCGTTCCAGATGATGGTGATGATCATCAACTGGACCATCGAGCGCATGATCGCCAAGAGCAAGGGCAAGATCCTGCTCATGGACGTGAATGCCATCCCGGAACACGGGGACTGGACGGAGGAGAAGTTCTTCTACTACGCAGAAGCCATGGGTTATGGTCTCATTGACCGTGACCGTCGCAAAGTGGATAAGAGTTACAATCAGTACCAGGTGCTGGACATGAGCATGTACGACCAGATCAAGCAGCTCATCGACCTGCAGAACCACTACCGGCAGATGTGGGACGACGTCCTCGGCATCACACTCCCACGGAAGGGCCAAACCTACGCATCTTCTTCTCCCACCAACAACGAACGCTCACTTTTCCAATCGAACATCATCACCGACAACATCTTCACGCTGTTCGAAGAGATCGATGAAGAAGACCTCAACGACCTGCTGTCCTACGCCAAGATCCTAACGGCCAATGGTGCCAAGGCGCTCTACACCTCTGACCTGATGGATATGGAGCTACTGAACCTGGACCCAGCGGAGTTCATCGACGCTGAGCTGGAGCTGTACGTACGCACCTCGGCCAAGGAACAGCGTCGCCTGGATGAGGCCAAGAGCACCATGAAGCAACTCATACAGAACAAGGCATCCGCCACACTCATCCTGGAGATGATCGCTTCAGAGAGCTTCGCGGAGATGAAGACCAAGGTGGCCTACATCGAAGATCTTGCCCGGCAGGCCGATGAAGCCAGTGCGGATAACGAAGCCAAGCGCCAGGCAGACGCCGACGAGCGCGCCAAGGGCTTCGAAGAGTTCAAGACCATGCTGCAGCAGACGCTTATCAATACCGAGTGGGACCGTAAAGACCAGAACACGGTCATCAAGGGCGAGTACGATACTGCGGCTCGCGAAAACCAGGGACTTGGCGGCGGAGTGGAAGATGGCCAGGCCATTGCAGACCGCATCCTCAAGCAGTTCGATGTTATTACTGGTGCGCAGGTCAAGCGCGAGCAGATCGCCAGCACGGAACGCACCACCAACGACAAGCTTGCCGTAGAGCGCGAGAAGATCGAGAGCGCAGAGCGCATCGCGGAAATGCAGGACAAGACCAATCGCCAGAAAAAAACCTCTTAACATTTACATATGGATCAACAACAGCAGACCGAAGAAGTAAAGAAGATCTCCATGGCAGACCTCGACCAGCCCGAACGCATCCCGTTCCAGCCGGTGGAAGGTGCGCCGAAGGACCTGAACGAGGAAGCCCAGAAACAGAAAGCCGATGATGAGACGGGGAAGACCGACGACAAGCCCACCCCTGCAGCGACCACTGAAACCAAGGCTGAGGAGACCAAGCCGGAAGGTGAAGAAGAAGAAGATAAAGTAGATGCTGCACCTGCAGGTACCGAGACTGATGAAGATCCTCTGGAGTTTTTCAAGGAAGTCGATCGGGTACGCGGTATGTCAGTGGCCGTTGAATATGGGGATGTGTCCCCGAACTCACTGGAGGGTATCGTACTCCGTGAGCGTGCTATCGAACAACAGGCCATTCAGCGTTACCAGGCAGATCTCACCCAGACCATGCCACGTGTGGCTGCATATCAGCTCCACATACAGCGCGGCGGTACCGACGAAGAGTTCTTCGGCAGAAAAAATCTTGCCCTTCCTGAGTACGAGATGTTTAAAAATGATGTAGGTTTACAAAAGCAGATCTACAAGAACGACCTTCTGCGCAAAGGACTCGGTGAAGACGAAGTCGAAGCACTGATAGGTATCGCTGAAAAGTCCAACAAGCTCGCTGCGGAAGCTGACAAGGCTTACAAGGCACAGGAGCAACGGGACAAGGACGAGTTGGCCAGGCTGACTCAACTTGCCGAAGAGGACACGCGGAACTATCAACAGAAGGTGGCCGAGCTGGGAACCCTACTTGACACAGCGATCAAGTCCCCGGCAATGAACGTGGTCATTCCCGACAGTGAGCAGAAAGGCTTCCGGGATTTCGTCAACGAGATGCTGCAGACCGATGGCAAGGAGTTTTACCTGGCCCAGCCGCTGAAGAAAGAGACCATTGACGCGGTGATGGCAGCCATGTACTTGCAGTTCAAGAAAGGTGACCTCTCCAAGATCGTGGAGCGCAAAGCCCGTACGCTCAACGTCGCCAAGAATTCCCAAAAACTCGACAGCAGCAAAAAGACCGTCGCTACGGCCGAACAGGTGACCAAGAAAACGGTGACCTTAGGCGAACAGCGGTGGTAATAACACGTTAAAAACCCCGTAGCAATATGAACATGCTCCCCAGACTCAAGTACCAGGTGACCGAGCACATACTCGACACCAAGAGTCTTCTGGACGAAGAGAACTTCTACCATCAGAAGCAGGGTTCTCCTTCCGAACTCACCCAGAAGCTCACCTACATCCTGGGCGACTACAACAAGAACTACCCCATCTCCCTGATGACCGTCGGTGGCGTTGGATTCGGTGGTAACGCGTTGAAGCGCACGGCTGTAGAGCTCGATGATCCTCAGTTCACCTATCCTGTGATGGGAAGGATGACAAAGGCATCGGTGGTTACCAAGACCATTTACATCTCCACGGACAAACCTGGTCTTGGTAACCAGGAATTCAAGTTGTACTTCAACGACAACATCATCAAGCGTTTCTATGTGATCCAGTCCGCCAAAGGCGTTCAGGCTCACGTCCGCAAGGATCCGGAACTGATCGGTGGTTTGTGGGAGTACACCTGCGTACTGGACCCCGCCACGGCATCTGACTACTGTCCCTTCACTGAAGTGGACATGGGTGCAGCCTGGATCGGCTTGTACAGTGCGGTACCTGAAAGCCGTTCCCGTTCCACGGAAAGCGTGATGGCGATGCCCGGCCGGTATAAAAACCAGATGGGCTTCCTGCGTCACGGCATGTCTTGGGCTGGTAACTCTGCCAATAAGATCATGCGCCTGGAGATCACTGCCCCGGACGGCACCTCCACCAAGGTGTGGATGGACTGGTTCATGTGGCAGTTCGAACAGCAGTGGCTCTCTCAGTGCGAGAACGCCTACTGGTACAGCCGGTACAACCGCCTGACCGATGGTAGCGTACCACTGAAGGACCTGTTGACCGGTAAGGTCATCCCCCGCGGTTCTGGCATCCTGGAACAGATCCAGAACAAGAGTACCTATTCCAGCCTCAGCTATGACTTCCTGCAGAACCTCATCGGTGACGCCCTGTACAACCAGGACGACCAGCAGGGTCGCGCACTGACCATCCATGGTGGTCGTGGCTTCCTGCGTGAGTTCGATACGGCCATGAAGGCCAAGGGTGTCAGCATGCTCAGCAACTGGGGTATGGTTGCCGACAAATTCGTGAATGGCACCGGCTATAACCTCATGCTGGGTGGCTACTTCGACGGGTTCTACCACATCGATGGCTACGTCATCAAGGTGAAGCACAACCCTGTCTTCGACAAAGGCCAGGTTGCCATGGCACAGGTTGCCGGTGGTTACACTCACCCGGAGACCGGTTGGGCATTGGAATCGTATCGTGGCGTCTTCATCGACGACAACGACTACGATGGACAGCCCAACATCCAGCACGTTGCTCAGAAAGGCCGCGCATTCCTGCACGGTGTAGTTTCTGGCATCACGCCGGCTCCCAAGTCCATCCTCGCCATGACCGGTGAACTCGGCTCCCTCTCCAACGAGGCCAAGGCAGCCCTGATCTCCACCGACATGGACGAATCGTCCTACACCCGCTTCAAGAGCGCCGGCATCCAGATTCTGCGTGCCAATACTTGCTTCGACCTGCAATGCGTTGCTGGTCAGTAATGCGCTGTTGTTAGGAACATAGGGGGTCTTGGGAAACCAGGGCCCCTTTTTATTTGAATTTCCACTACATTTGAGAAACAAACTTTCAACAGCATGATCACAAAACCACTTGGTAAAGGCCAGCATCCTAACAGTAAGTTGGTCACCATCAGACGGGTCATCACCCAGCTTGAGCGCGTACAGAACCAGGCACTGGACTTCATGTCCATGAGCATCAAAAGCATCGGCTCTTACTGGGCCAGCAGCACGGACCGTCGAGTGGGTACCGGACTTGACATCAACGAGATCGCCCTTCTCCTCCCCGCAGTCCTCGGTGTCTCCGCAGACGATAAGACCTTCCACCAGGAAGTCAAGAAATTCTATGACAGCATGAAGACCAATGTTCCCTTCGGTGACGGTGTCACCCTGGAGATTGGACTCATGCTGGACAACAATGAGCCACTGACATACAGGGACCCCAAAGAGCCCACCCTACGCAACCTTCCCATCAACTCCGCAGACTACATCCGCTATCGTCATGCTCTTGGTCACCCCAACGTGGTGGCTGACGAGGAATCCGCATATGGTAATCCACTGGCCCAGTTCTACATCCACGATGAAGACCTGGTGGCCAAGAAAGACCAGGCCGCCATGGACATCGAACAGGAAGCCTTCGGATATTCCAAGGAAGTGGAGTCCGACGAGAAACGCCTCAACGACTTCCTCATTTTGGCCGGCATCAACCCGATCGAGATTCCCAAGCTCGTCGACCGTCGCAAGCGCCTGCGCAAGATGGTGGAAGAAGATCCGCAGAAGGTCATCAAGCTGTACAAGACGGATCACTTCCAGGAACGCGTCAAAGTCAATGCCTTCCTACAGGTCGGTATCTTCAAGATGGTAGGCAACGCCGTGTTCCAGTCTTCCGACAACAAGAAGCTCGCAGAGAGCATCGATGAACTGGCCCTGAAGTTCACCGTCGACGAGATGAGCGAGGAAGTCCTGATCTGGAGCCAGCAGTACGACGACATCACCACCAAGGCCAAGAACGCAGCGACCGGCCGTCGGAAGCTGAACCCACTGGTCTGAAACCCATAAGCCATGGACGTACGGGAAATGCATATTGAGATCGGGCAGGCTACACAGTCAGTAGCCTCTAATAAGCGCCGGAAACTGTTGCCTCCTGAGGTGGACTGGATCCTGAACAAAGTGGCCTACCGATATCTCGGCCTCCATGCAGGTAACCTTAGAGACAATCCCGGAGCGGCGGATTCCCTGACCCACCTGAACAGGATTCAGACGGTACTGGGAGTCCGCCCGCTACCGGCCTTTGCACTGGGTACCGATCAGACCTTTGCAGTCATGCCCCATACCGTAGCTGAGCTACTCAGTGTGGAGGTCTGTGTGAACAACTTGTGCGGAGCTCCAAAGGAGACCTTACGCGAGCAGAAGCTCCTACATGTCCTACGCCTCAAGCCCACCACAGCTTCCTCCAACTTCTATGAAAACGTAACCCTGACCCTGAACGGCAACACGATGTTCGACATGCAGGCCCACACCCAGGCCCGCAACAGGACCTTCACCGGCTTTCCATCGGCCACTGAACTCTGGCGTATTGCTGAGATGCTACTCGTGGAGCTGGGAAACCAAGGTTACAACGTGTACTTCGAAACCTACAATGGCCGCTACTTCCCACAGTCCATCATTTTCTCTGAACTCCCTTCCACCACCATCAACCTAACCATCGACGGTACCACGACCACGGCTGTGGAGCAGACCCTACTGGTCACCAGCTATCTGGAGAAGAACAAGATCTGGGTCCCCGGTCGGCTGCATTTCCAGACCCGACTGCCGGGCATGCGCAGCAGTGCTTTCGCGGACACCTACTATCGGAGCCCACTATGCCACCTCACCGACAACGTCGTTCAGGTAGACTTGGACAAGAGCTTTACAGTAAGTGATATGCGCCTGCATTTCCTTCGCAATATGCGCCGCATTGACTTAGATTTGGGACAGGATTGCGAACTACCAGAAGGCGTCCATCCTGACATCTGCGACCTGGCAACAGAATACATCAAGGTACTCAGGGAAGATCCGGACTGGGAAGTGAAGCTCAGAGATAACATGATAAGAACCACCATTTAAAAACATTACCATGTACAAGAACAGGTATTTCAAAAACCCCTTCAGTCAGCTCGCCAGCTTCATCGGCATCACCACGGACCTGGATTACACTGCCCAGACCACCCTGGCCAACTTCATCGCCAACTCCGTGAAGGCTGGTGACATCGGTATCTTCAACGCCTCCAGCGGTGCCCTGATCTCCGGTCTCGGTGCCGTCTCCACCTCCCTTCCGATCGTGATCGCAGTCAACACCGGCCTGATGCCCGGTTCCACCACCAAGTACGGATTCAAAGTGTCGCCCTCCTTCAAGGTCGCTGACCTGTCGATGGTGCGCACTCCGTATGTGGCTCCTGTCCTGGGTTCCCGCACGATGGTCTTCAACGCTGCTTCCGCAGTGGCCACTGGCGACATCCTGACCCTGAAGATCCTGGATCTCACTGCAGGTTCGCACCCGCTGCAGTCCAACGAGTGGAGCTACACGGTGAAAGCCGGTGACACCTTCGATGGCGCCATGCAGAAGCTGACCGATGCCATCAACGACCAGACCTCCGTGCAGAACGCCGCCCGCGACCAGCTCGTGAGTGCAGCTTACACTGCCGGTACCAACACCCTGGCCATCACCAACCTGGACTATGGTGTCGTCACCAAGGTCTTCATCCCGACCTCCAGCAAACTGGCTTCCTTCACCATCGACACCGACACCATCGTCAAGACGGTCCTCGGCTCCGGTTTCCCTGCAGAGGTGAAACTGCTGGAAGAAGCCATGGCGATCGGCCAGAACATCAGCACCAACTACCCGATGGCCGGCACTGCGCCTGTGGACTACGGTCTGCAGACTTCGGTGGTCGATTACAACGGTGCAGGTGCCCAGTACAACTACTACACCTTCAAGACCACTCGCTCCGACTCTTCCAAGATCCCCGGCAAACGAATCGATCTGTGGGCAGACGTCATCTTCCTGGCAGTCAACGCGAATGCGACAGCCAAGGCAGAAGAAGAGATCAAGGCAATCTTCGGTCTGTAAGTTCTTCAGGAAACCCCGTAGCCGAAAAGGGCAGCCAACTCGGCTGTCCTTTTCACTTTAATTACGTAGATTTATCCCACCATGACTCCCAATGAACTTACAGACATCCTGGCCATGGAGATAGGTTCAGTCAATGACTGGGCTTTCAAGCGTTCAGTGCTTGCCAGGGCCAACGCTACACGGGCTCAGCTCATGAAGCGGACATTGGAGAAGACGCCACAGGATCGTTCCGTGTTCACACAGGCCATCACGGTGGACATGGAGAACTTCAACTTCATCGACGGTACGGGACTGGAATGCGTACAGAGCCGTAGTGTCTGTGATATCCCGGTACCGCTGCGTTCCAATAGCATCGTGTTCGACTATGTGGGGTCAGTGGATGGTTCGCATGCCTACCGGGAAACCAATATCGGTATGTCCCAGTTCCTGAAAGCGGGACGCATGGGCGCCAAACTCATTCCATACCGGTACATGGACCCACGACTGTACATAGAGCACCCCAACGTCGCCCGCGTACTCATCGTCGGCATCTTCGCCGATCCGGAAGAGATCTATAACCTCAACGCCAAACTCAGTGCCTGCAAGGACTGTGACTTCTGGGAAGCACGGTACCCCTGCAGTGAAGACATACTGGACATCATCATCAAGGACATCAGGGAATCCTGGAGGACGCGCCCTGTAAATCAGGAAGTGAATGGAACCCAGAACAAACCAGATCCTGCTACCTAAGCATATCTACCTGGATTTCATCCATGCCTACGTGGTGCAGAACCCGGGTAATATCGTGTGTCGTGTACCGGGCTCCCGTCGTGATGCTGCAGCTCCGTTCGAACTCCGTGATAAGACCGGTAAGGTACTCATGACCTATGAGCGTTGGTACAGTGCCGTGAAGACATACTTCGAGCATGCCCGTGAGCAGATCATCCTTGGACGCCGACTACAGATCATGTTCGTTGGTAACATCTACGCCAAACGCATCCAGCGCAACTACCGCAAGAAGGTGATCAACTGGAATGCCACCAACAAGGTGGAGAAAGTGGTCAAAAATGGAAAGCTGGTCAGTAAGTACAATGTGTATCACACCGACCCTGACTATTGCCGCATCGCCTGGGAACGACGCATGCGTGGGAACAAGCGGCCCCGTTTCAAGTTCACGCCCACACACAGCTCCAAAACCGTGAAAGGCTTCAAGCAGCAGTTCAGTGACGCGCTGAAGAGCAATCCGCATCTCAAATTCAAGTACGTGTACAACGCATACAAGTATGGAATATAACAAGACCAGCATGAAGGCCGTCATCGGCAAAGTGGTACGCGACCTGAGTCTGCAGGATGCGACCATGATACCGGACATCATGGAATGGATGACCGAAGCCATGCAGGACATGCAGACCCGCTGGACCTTGCAACAGACCTGGTATGACGCAGAAGTGTACTTCTACAAGGTGGAGCTCCCCTGCGGTATGGCCATACTCACAGCAGTAGAGTTCGAAGGCAGGCGACTGCAGGCCCGTGACGTATCCCGTCATACTGGGCTCATTCCCCGTGTCGGTGACCTGGAGACTCCGGGCATCTGGGTGTCCTCCGTGAAGAAAGTCCGTACCCCCAATGGGTTCTATTCCTACGAACAGCAGACAGCCAGCATTCCCAACGCAGTACATGAGGACCACTGGTTCACCGAAGACGGCCCAGGATACATCCAGGTCTCCATGGAATCCGGTTTCGTACGCCTGCACATGAAAGAAGTGGCCGTGGACAAACAGGGCTATCCGCTCATCGTCGATCAGTATGACTACAAGGAAGCCTTGTACTGGTACACGCGCAAGAAGATGATCGAGAGCGGTTGGTCGGATACCGTGCTAAACTGGGACCGCTGTGATCACAACTATTCGGTACATGTGGACCGTGCCCGTGCAGCCATCAAGTACCCATCGACAGCACGCATGGAAACCATGATGGACCACGTCATGCTCATTCCGCCACAGAACTTCTTTGAAACCTACGGTAACATAGAACAAGCTTATGAAGTCCCTGAATCGAAATACACGTCCCAAGGGCCAGCCTGACCAGACTTACCGGTATGGTAAGAACGGTCTCAGCAATGCGACCCTGGGGACGGTGGAGAATGAAGCAGGCTTCGTACTGGAGCCCGCTGTCCTGCCGTACAAGTTCAATGGCGCTATTGCCACGGATAAGTACCCGGTGGTATTCTCCACCAATAATGTCCACTCGGCGATCGGGTATTACAATACCGACACGCATGCCTATGTGCCTATCCTGAATGATGCCACGATGAGCTTCAAGCTGGGATTCCACAGCGACTGGTACATCACCGGCGAGGCGCAGCGCAATCACCTTGGTGAGATCGTGGTGGCCTATACCAATAAGAACAAGGTCACAGGATATCTGAACTGCGATAATCCCAATATTGCCCAGCTCGCTGACCTGAGCCTGTTTCCCATCGTGGAAGCACCAGCTATTGTCATCGGCCAGGAGACCGGGGGGTCCCTGTTCCCGGGAGCCTACTTCGCAATGAGCCGCTATGCCAAGAAGGATGGTACCATGACCGGCTTTGTCGGTAACTCCGGCGTGACCATTGTGGCCAATTCCACCGGTAACCAGCTCACTGACCGCGTCATCACGATGCAGTTCACGGAGCTGGATACCAAGTACGACTTCCTGGAAGTGGCCATCGTTTCCAAAGTGGCCGGCGCTTACACCACGCCGCAGCTCCTACCAGAGATCCCTATCACTGCTTCCACGATGCGTGTGGTATACACCGGCACTGAGGTGACCACTGACCTCGCGCTGGAGAACATCCTGATCCCACCGGCGTATTACGAGAACGTGCAGACCATTGGTCAGCTCAACGGTAGCTTATACATCGGCGGCCTGGACTCTTCTCCAGTGATCAACATGCAGAAATGGGTGAACATGGTCAACGTGAAGTGGGCCAGCGAGCTGGTGAATGTTACCACGCCGGAACCAGCCCTTGTCCGCGGTGAGAAGCGCGGCTTCATGCACGAGGAAGTCTATGCCCTGTACCTGCAATTCTCCAAGCGCTCAGGAGGGTGGACGCAGTGGTTCCACGTCCCGGGCAATACTCCAGCCCCCATTAACCTGGCTCCATCGACCACTGGCCTCGCTGAAGGCATCACAGCCAAGCGGTTCCAGATAGAGGATACCATTCCCTCCTTCGACCTGGCCAGTAAGCGCGGAGAGACTGGCGTATGGCAGAATGAGAATGAGGTCTACCCGGACAATCCTGACTTTGACTCCTCACCATTTGGCGGCCGTAATCTCCGCGGACAGAAGGTACTGCATCACCGCATGCCTTCCATCACCTGGTGCAAGACCAATCTGTACGCCTCAGAGGTCAAGTATGGTAAGGACAGCCTGGACCTGCTCGGCCTATATCTCAGCAACATCGTCATTCCTGCAGAGTACAGTAAGCTCCTCGATGGCGGATGGCGCCTTGGCTTTGCGCGCAGGGATCTCTCCAACTCTACAGTGGTCGGCCAGAGTGCCCTGCTCCATGGGGCCCGCTTCGGCCACTACACAGGAACCACGGTCACGATCGACGTGGCAGACAACAACTACGTATCCACTGGAGGCAACTTCCACAGCGCACGCCAGCGCACCGGTCACGTACCGGACAAGGCTGTCGGTGTGGACCGCAAGGTGATGCGCATGCACCCCTTTGACCTGCTATTCAGTAAGCCGACAGTGGCTCCTCAATACCTGTCCACCCACCTCAAACTGCGTCGCAACAACCTCATCTCAGAACAGGAGATCCTGGAGGACTTCGATCTGGGCAATGACACCAAGATCGGCCCCATCGTGTACCGCATCGACTACCTGGCCAAAGGCATTACACCCACCGTAGTCAATATCCTGCAGCGGTACCGTAAGCTCATAGACCCCACTTACGTCCCCAACAACCTCTCGGTGAATAAGTGGAACAACGTGGATCTAGAGACGGCTTACGGTGCCAACCTGAGTTCCCCTGTGCTCGACGATGCAGACGTCCCCCGGCAGAACGTGCGCGAGCAGGATAGCCGCCAAGACATCAACTACTGCGCAAACTGGGAGGTCACCTTCCTGAGTAACATGATGAACCTCAGGGATGACGTGTATTCCCCATTCACACGCCAGACCATGATCCAGGCTTCCAGTAAGATCCTGGGTACGGCCGGCTTCGTGACTTCCGGCGACACCTTTGTCAGTGAGTACGTGTTCCACACCTACGGATGGTGGGACCAGCTCAACACCAAGTTCAGCACCATCGCCGGTACCAAGGTCGTGCGTCGCATCGTGTGCGAGACTGCAGCCAACCTATACGCCCGCTATGAAGACCCGGGAAACCTGTACTCGCGATTCTACCCCAAGAGCCCACTGGTCAGGGATGACGCTAACAACTACATCACCCAGTTCGTCGTACAGAAGGACCCTAACCAGTTCGGCTATGACAAGGACCTCAATGCGCTGAATGAGCTCACGCTCAGTGTCGGCATACACACGGTCAACGATCCCACGGATACCAAGCACCCATTCCGCATTCACCGGGGTGGACAGATCGGCCGCCAGGACAAAACCAGGAGCTGGCGCACCTTCCTGCCCCTGGATTACTATGAGATCAAGAAGAACGTGGGACCTATCGTCAACCTCAAAGGTCAAGACGATCGTCTACTCATCCACTGTACCAAGGCCCTGCTGGTCACCCAAGACAAGACCAAGCTGGAGAGCGATGTGCTCAAGGTCACACTCGGCGCCGGGGACATCTTCCAGTTCGATCCACAGGACGCGCAAGCTTCGCCGCTTGGTCACGCTGGCACTTTCCACGACCTGGCCGCAATGCTGACCCCGGTAGGCTACTTCAGTGTGGATACCGGTAATGGCATGGTCTATCTCTATAAGGGTAACCAGGTGGACAGCATTAGCAAAGGCCTGTACCTGGACTTCCTGAAGATCCTGAAGGTACTACCCACCAACGTACTACAAGGAGACGGTATCACCGTGGGCTATGATCCGGAGAAGCAGCGTCTCCTGCTCACCGTGAAGAACGGGCAGCCTGACCGACCGTACAGGATATGGACCGGTGACGCGGACATCAACCTGCTCTCTCCTGGCGACCTGGTTCTGATGGACAATCGCTTCCTGGAGTATGTCGGTGTCAACGATCCACTGGTCTCTGCAGTCACCTGCGCCACACACCACATCCCGCTCGTAGAGAACTCAGAGTACTTCTACGCGTCTGGCAGCTACGCCAACGTGGAGATCACCGTGCTGGGTGGCATCTTCGTCGCCACCGTGGAACTGCTCGGCGTAGCGCCCTCAACCTCCGTATTCTATATAGACCCCTCAACCAACAAACTATACATTAACGGCGTGGTCAACGGCTTTGCGGTACCGGTGTGGACCCTCACGTGCAGGGCCACCTCCGACACTGGAGACACCACTGACTTCACTGTGGTCATAAATATCGCCCCATGAACGGATGCATGAACCCTGCTGCCGCCAACTACAATCCATCGGCCACTATGCCTGATGGAAGTTGCCTGTTCCTGAAGAGCATCGGTGGCATCTGCTACCTGTTCAAAGAACCCATCGTGGAGCGCAAGGACTTCACGGTCTCCTACTCACTCATCGTGGATGACTGGGTATTCTTCCATAGCTACAAGCCGGATGCCTACCTGCAGACCAGGAACAAGCTGTACTGCGTCAAGGACAATAAGATCTACCGGTTCAACGATGGACCTCACGGCGTGTACTTCGACACCCCGGAGTCCTTCTTCATTGACCTGGTGGTCTCTGACAAGAAGGAAAGCGTGCTCTCCGCCCTTCAGTGGGTGACAGAAGTGCTGGATCCCGATGGCAAGGACAGGGAGCACCTGACCTTCACCCACATCACCATCTGGAATAATTACCAGTGTACCGGCCGGCTGGAGGTGAAAACTGCCCTTAGGGAGTATGAAGCTTCCGCGCGCAAGAGTAAGGGGGCCTGGAGCTTCAACGATTTCCGCGACCTGGTCAAGGATAATGACCAGCCATTCCTGGGAAATCTCTTCCAGGATTTTGCCGTGGACACAAGCAAACTTGATGTAAATTTACCCTGGTACGAGAAGGAACTACTGGTCGATGACCATTTCATCGTCCGCCTGGAATTTGACAACCAACAGGACCTGCAGATACTTCTCCACCAGCATGGTGCACTCATGGATAAAACATACTGATGAAACGAACTAACCTCAGAAAGGTGTACGCAGGCGGTGGAATGATGGGCTGGCAGATGGCTGGCCAGGTCGCCGGTATGGGCGCTTCCGTCCTTGATGGACTGCAGACCAATGCCAAGACGCCGTCGATCGGAATGTCTGCTGCCAAAGGTGCACTCTCCGGCGTTGCAGCAGGTGCAGCATTTGGACCATGGGGAGCCGCTATTGGAGGTGTAGTTGGAGGTGCAGCTGGAGCCATCACCGGTTCCATCAACAAAGGCAAAGAAGAGCGTACCATCAACCGCAATCTGCAGACCATTCGCCAGACTAACCTGGAACGTGGCGCCGCGGCAGTGGCCGCAGATCCCAGTCTCGCGTACGGCAACGCCGGTGTGAACTACTACGCCAATGGTGGCCGTCTCAACAACCCCATGAATGCCCAGCCTCAGGTAGGTGGCCAACTCAAACCCCTCAGCTCAGAGGCCACTGAAGTCGAGGGCCCATCGCATGAACAAGGCGGTGTAGAACTTCCCGGGATGGATGCTGAACTGGAAGGTGGCGAAACCACTTCCGGTAACAAGGTCTTCTCTGAGCAGCTCGGCTTTGCTCAGCTTCATAAGCCCATCGCCAAGGCCATCGGTAAGATAGAGACCAAGCCATTCACCCATGAGCGCGTCAATGCCCTGCGACGCCTCAAGGACAAAGAGGAAGAGCTCTTCCAGCAGCAGGAATTTCTCAAGCAAGCTTTAAACACATACTGATATGGCCACCCTTCCTCCCAAGAAGCCGCTCAAGAAAGTGATACCTCCGACGGTACCACCGAAGATCAGCATTCCACTTCCGTATGCTGCTGATTACAGCATGCGTCCTGAAGCCGTGGGAATGGCCGATAAGCCGGTAGCTGATCACACGTACACCACTGCAGACACTAGCATCGGGCCTGGTCAGTATGACCGCACTCAACTACGTGGTGTGGAACAGAATAACACCTTCGCTGCCAAACCCGGGTGGATGACGAAGGTCAGTGGTGCCTTAGGGGCTGCGGCCCCGTACATCTCCAACATGGTGAACTCGTTTCGGCGCCCACCGATGCCGGCCACTCCGATACCATATAACCCTGTGCACTTCCGTAGGGTGAACTTCGGTGCCGCCAAGACCGAAGCTGACCGTATGATCGCTGGTCAAGACCAGGGACTGCGCTATCTCCCGGAAAATGAAGCCACGGCCGCACGAACAGCCAATATGATCCAGGGCCTGCGCGCCAAAGGCCAGTACACCATGCAAGAACAAAATGCCAATGCGGAGATAGCCAATGCGGAGGCCACGCAGAATGGACGTGTGGACATGGCCAATGTGAACTCCATGAACCAGTTCAACGATTCCCTGGTGGATCGTAACATCGCCATAGAGAACAATGCTAGTGCCAACCTGGCCAATGCCGGTGACAAGTACGTGGCCATCCAGAATGAGAAGGCCAAACAACAGCTCGAGGCCACCAAGTATGGCATCCTGCAAGGTGTGTATTCTACTTCTGGAGTGGTCAATCGTCTGGATGCAAGACTCCTGCGTGACCCGGTCACCGGTGAACTCCGTCGTATGGCCCATGGCGGCCTGATGCGTGCTGGTGGAATGATGCGCGTGTACGGTACCGGTGGAGAACTCATTGGTGGTCCCGGCGATACAGGAGGTGACCCCTCAGAAGCCAACAAGCCCAACCCCCGATACGCCACTGGCGCACAACTTGCCTACTACAAGGAGCAACTCAACCAGAAGCTCCGTGAGAAAGACCCGGAGGGCTACGACAACTTCTTCAAGGAGCGCACCAAGATCCTACGCAGTGGTGACCGCAAAGCGGCTGACCAGTTCGACCAGACCTCCAACTTCAACGCGTACCTGTCACCAGACGAGGTCAAGCGTACACTCGGCGATGAGTATGATAATTACCTGAACTCCGTGCGTCAGGCCAGTCAGTTCATACCGGGACAGCAATACAAGCAACTCTACGGAAACACAGAAGGCAACCTCGACCCGGCTCAACTGAACTACGGTCGTAGGTTCGCCACGCTGTCCACGCTCACCTCACTGGATGACCATGCCAGTAAGGTGCGTACCGACTACTCATACTCTCCGAAGACCGGAGTTAAAATGACACGCTCAAGAATCTGACATGCCAAACTACAACGGTTACCGTCAATCGAATTCCACGGAGATCCCACGCTATGTGGGCTCTGCTGTTCCAGAGATGTCCGTGGCCGCTCAGATGCTCCAGCAGCGTTATGATCAGTCACGCAACTATGAGGACATGCTGGACCAGGGGATCAACTCCTCCACGTCCACTCCTCAGGATACGCAACTGCTGGAAGGACTCAAGAACGAGTACCGCGGGAAGATCAAGGAACGCGCCGGCAAGGGGGACTACGAGAACATGGTCCGTGAGACCGCTCGTGATGCCCGTGAGTTCGTGACCAAGTACCAGCCCATCGCCACCAATCAGAAGGCGGTCCAGGATTACTACACGGACCTCCAGGACAAAGTGGAGAAGAAGTTCATCTCCAAGGACACCGCTGACGCCCTGTACAATATGAGCGTGAGCTCTTACAAGGGTCTGCAGAAAGACCCGGTCACCGGACAATACACCAACCACTTCCGTGGCACCTCAGCAGCGGAGGACATCGACATGTCCAAGTGGGTGGATGAAGCACTCAAGGGACTCAATCCCCAAACACTGGGTTCCACTGTTCGCAAGATCAATGGTGACTTCTACGAGGAGGTTGGAGGTAGGACAGTGAAGCTGAACATGGATCGTATCTGGCCTGCCCTACAAGCTGCCATGGGAAGTGACCCCAAGTTCCAGTCCTTCGCGCGCCAGCACGCAATGCTCTCCAGTTACCCTGCCCGCAACCTGAGCGAGGACACCGTGGCCAAGCATCCGGAATTGTACAACCAGATCAAGCAGATCCAGCAAGCCAATGGGATATCCTTCCAGGACGCTGCTCAGCAATACTACGGTGCCACTGCAGGTAATGACCTTATGAAGCAGGCATATACCATGGGTGCCAAGTACATCCGCGATGACCGTGAGTCCAGCTACAAGAACATGGGCATGACCGAGGTCGCGCAGCATGACTTGGCTGATAAGGAGAAGGACATCTTCGGCGGTATGATACCACTGAATCTTCCCGGTAGTAAGATGGACACTCCGGATAAGATCATGCAAGGCAGTACTGATCTGCAGACTGCCATGCAGAAAGCTTCAAATGATACAGCAGCACTACTACGTAACCTGAAGCAGGTAACCGGTACACGTCCTGACGGTACAAAATACGAGAAGTACATGGATGCTGATGGTGTGGAACAGACCGATAAAGTTGAAGCCAACCGCCTCACTGTTGCCCAGCTTGCCATGCAAAAGGCTGCAGTTGAAGAACGTGCGGCACGTCTACAGAAAGCAGTGGGGCTTACTCCAAAGGAGGTTGCACTTATGCAATCCCTGGATAAACAAGAAGACTGGAGTCCCGCTGCACTCACGGAGATACCAGGTATAAAAACCATGGGTATCCTCCATAAGATAGGGGATAAGCTGTCAGCATTGGGTGACAAGTTGAATCCACAATCGACTCGTAACTTGATACTGTCTGCCACAGGTCTTGATCAGAAATGGCGCAACTACGAGCAGGCCGTCAAAGAGGACTCCAAGAATTCCACCGTAGAAAGTGGTCTGTTCCAGTTCAATAGTATAGCCGCTAATAAGAGCATGAACAAGGTATTCACGGACCTGGTACTCAACCTAGATAAAGACGGCATCAAGGCTGGTGCAGTTGGATTGCAGCATATGAATGGAGACAAGCTCGAATCTGATGACTATAAGAAGGTACAGGGAGAATCCTCTTTTGCTGGATGGGCTTTGGATCCTGGAAGCAATAAGATTAAACTGGTGTTCAAAGCCGGCCATATGGGTGAATCCAAAGGGGAGCTCAAAGGTGAACAGGGACTGTATATGATGGATGCTCCCCCTCAGGTGTACGAGTATCTGCGGAAAAGTGGACAATCGGAAGCTACCCATCTCGTGCTCTCTCAAGCGATCGGTTCACTGGAGAACTACGAGAATAAGAAGGTCACGCTTCCATTCCACGATGGCACAGTAACCGTGTCGCGGCGTACACCTTATGATCAGGAAAATCCAGATCCACGCGTAGTCGGTAATCAGAACCCGCAGTATGTGATGACCTTTGAATTCCCAGATGGTAAGCGTGAGCTACTTGCACAGGATAAGGATGAGGTCATCGCCAAGATCATAGGTAACCACAACATCATAGAAAAAGCCAAAAAGTAATGCCGGGCATTGAAGATCTGAAGGACTCCTACGACACCACTGGCCCCGGGCCTGGTGACTCCATGAAAGGTAAGCGTGGGTCTATCAATGCTATACAGGATATCCCCAAGAATCCTGGAATGGCCATGAGTGGTCAGATCAACTCAGGTCAGGACGCCAGCAAGTACCCGTTTCAGCTCAAAAGCGGTGCTGATAACGATCTGCTCCGTGCACAGAACCAGGGCTTCTGGAAGACGCTAGGACTCCGTGCAGCCAACTTTATTCCCAACGTCCTCACCGGTACGGTAGAGACAGTGGGCTATGCAGGATCCCTCTTTGGAGAATGGGGTAAGGATCGCGACTATTCCAACGAGCTCACGCGCCAGATGCAAGCCTGGCATGACCCCTTCGGTGAGACCTACCGGGAACACCCCAATCAGACCTTCGACTTCACAGATAGCGCGTGGTGGCTGGACAACATGTTCCAGCTCGGGGAATCTGTAGCACAGTTCGCACTTCCAGCCATGGGAGAAGCCAAGCTCTTCGAAGGGCTGGCTAAGACTGCGTCGATCGGTCGTAAGTCATTCAAGGCACTCTCCCTCGCAGGTGAAGTAGCGACTTCAGCTTCTCTCGCCTACGCTGAAGGTGCCATGAGCGGCTACCAGATCTACGACCAGGTGTACAAAGCACGCTTCGATAAGCTTCGCTGGCAAGGCGTAGATGACGAGACTGCTCACCAGCAGGCCCGTGAGGATGCTTCCAATGCCGCGGCCACCACGGTGCAGATGAACGTGGCCATGAATACGCTACTCAACATGAGTGAGCTAGCGCCACTATTCAAGCATTCCGAAGCTCGCGTCCTGGATTATATGCGCCAGAACGGTAAGCGCCTGGCGGGAGAGACTGCAGAACAGTTCGACAAGCGACTCCTTCAGGAAGCCACTGAAAGCGGGCTATTCAAGAATCGCAAGGGACTCACCAGTTACGCAGGTGTAGCCTTTCAGGAAGGCCTAGAGGAAGTCAATACCCAGTATGCAGAATACGAAGGACGCCGGCAAGGCATCGATGGCAAGAAGCGTGACCTACTCAGTGCACTCACTGACTTCGGCCAAGCGCTTACGGATGTCTCCAACCAGGAAGGCATGCTCAACTTCGCCCTTGGCTCACTTGGTGGCTTGGGTAATGCCGTGGCAATCGACCATCTCCCCGTGAACCGCGTGGCTACAGTGGACGACCAGGGAAAGAAGACCTATCAGTTCTACACCGGTAAGGCCATAGAGGCTGACCGCACCCACGCCCAGTTCAAGAGTATCGCCGACGCCTTGGTCCATGACTACGGGTACATCGACAACAAGCTCCAGGAGCTACATGAAGCCACACTGAGGGATGATCACATCGGTGCTGAGAAGGCGCGACTGGATCTCTTCGACACATTGGCCATGCACAGCGTCAGCACCGGTGCAGGTAACAACCTCATCTCCACCTTCAAGGAAATGCTGGGTACGCCCAACACGTCACGTCACGCAGAGTACCAGCAGCAGATGGAAGCGCTGGAGAAGCAGCTTCAACAGACCACTGACCCCGAAGAGGTCAAGGCCATTCAACAGGCCAAGTTCGACCTGATCCAGAAGATCAATGCCAATACGAGCGAGGCCATGGATAAGGGCTTGGCCATGAACTTGCAGGACCATTCCTATCAGCAGCGTGCACAACAGTCGATTGACGACATTGAGCACTATCAGAAGCTATTCGATAATGTCCATGCCAAGTTCAACACGGACGAGGAGAAGGAGATCGGTGTACCGAACTATGTGTTTGCAGTCATGGCCGGTCAGTACCGTCTGAACAAGATGGTGGAGCGCGGTAACATGGATCTGGCCAAACTGAAGGCTGACCACATGCTGGCCTTCGCCGGCCTTCCTGCCAATACTATCGAGATGTACAACCGCGCGGCGGTGCAGTTCCAGGACACACTGGAAACTCACCAGCGCCGCATCGGCCGCATCCAGGGGGACCTGAATCAGCTCCGCGCTGCACTGGAGAAGGGAGACGATGGGATGGTGAACAAGATCCTGGACAAGTATCGCCTGCTCGGCTACACTGGGGAGAACCTGTCTGCAAAGCTCATCGAGCGCATGCAGGACATGATCAACAACTCCAATGAGGCCATCAAGGACGCGCACGCCAGCTTGGAGCGCGATACCGGTTATGCCAAGTGGAAGGAGAAACATCCTGACGGTAAGCTGGACGAGTACGGCCAGGAGCTCACCAAGAAGTTCGGCAGTTCAGCCGCCATCAAGGATATGGAAGGTCAGCTCATGACCATGCAGCAGATCGCAGAGAATAACAATGCCCGTGTGCACGACCTGCTCCATGACAGCGATTCCATCAAGGCTGTACAGCGCAAGCTCATCAAGAACATCAAGGACCAACACGCCATGCTAGAGGAAGAGACCAAAAGCAAGGCCGTGGAGAAAGAACTCCAGGCCGCTGCTGAGCGTGCACATGTGGAGGGTAACATCAATGCCCTCAGTGATCAAGAGCGCACGCACCTCACGGAGCTCCACGAACACATGCAAGCCGAAGGTGTAGCACGTGCCGGTATGCAGAAGGCTCAGGAAGACCTGAACAAGCTCAACGTCACCTCGCACAAAGCCTGGAACGTACCCTGGCAGGCAAAGCATGCACTGGCCAATCGTGAACTGTCCAAGCACAGTAAGAACCTGGCCGTGGCTCAGCAGCGCCAGGAGGAGATCCGTGCCAAGCTGGACGAGATCCGCACGGCCAAGATGGACCAGGGAACGCCAGCCGTGGCGCCAGTGGCCGCTCAAGAGAGAGCACAACCAGAACAAACTCAACCTGTCGATAATGGGACAACTGATCAATCTACCGAACCATCCACCGAAGCAGCGCAACCGGCTGCACCTGTGGTGGAATCACCGGCTACAGGACCTGGGGTGGTGGCTAATGAGACTGGCGGACAAGCTCCTGCGGCTCCGCTGACCACTGACTCAGAGCGGAAGGCCATGAAGTACCTCACTCAACTTGACCGGTTACCTGCTGAGGTCATCAAGGCATTCGAACAGGTAGAGACTGCACTGAAGAGTGGCCTGCCCCTGGACATGGACGCGTTCTTCCGCCGGGGGGATATCGTCGAGGCCCTGGAACAGAACCTGGTCGCCAGATTCCTACTCAAGCGTTCACTGGAGCTGCTAAAGGACTACGTGGACTCACTTCCCAAGACTGAGCGGCCGGTAGATACCAGCGCTCCTGCAGAGGAGCAAGTGGAGCAGGAACAGGCTCAGCCGGAAGAGACTGTCATCCAGCCGGTGGCCATGATCCCCTCAGAACCCCCTACCCGAAACGCCACTGACATTGAAGTGGAGGGCGATTACCGCGAGCACGTCGGTAAGAAGCGCATCAGCGCGCTGACCATGGCCAACAACACCTTGGAGACCACTGACTACACGGATAACAAGGGCAATTACCGCATTGCTGGTCGTGACCTCAATCCAAATACGGATCCTGATGTTACTGACCCGAAGAAGCTACTGGCCGGTACCAAGGTCACGCTGGAGGTGGATACCTCCTACGATGGCCTGACCTGGGACCCCACTACTCCCAATACCAAGATCAAGGTCACCTATGCTGACTTCGCAGACGAGAAAGGTAACGTGACGGACATCGACAATGTCCCGATCCGTATCCTGGGCCCGGATGGCAAGGTAAAAGGCTACGTGCCCACGATCGATTTTCTCACCCGTCGCTTTCCTGGAGCTACAGGTCCTGAAGGCTTTCGCAACATCGTAGCCGTGCACACGATCCCGGATGGGAACGGCGGCACCATAGAGGTGGATAACCTCACCAAGCAGATTAATATCCTACGCAGCTTGCGTAACCGTATCGTGAAGAACGGCAAGATCGAGACCACACTGGGAGAGAAAGGTGCCGGCACGGTGATCCGTAATGTCACCGACCAGGGAGATGGTACTTTCTATCCCACCCGTGGTATCGCTGTGTCCAAGTCCAAGCCAGCAACGAGCCTACTCCCGGATTACAAGAACCTGAAGCTTGTCATCATACAAGATGGTCTGGCCTACACTTCTTTCGGACGTGACGTACCTGTGGCCAACAATCCTGCCGAACTCAAGCAACGCCATAACACACCCGCGGTACTGTTACCTGGCGCCAATGGCCAGGGTATCGCTGAGCCGCTGTACATGCCCATGATCAACAGCCACCTGGACTTCAGCTCCATCGAGCGTGCCATCACACTATACCTCAGCCAGGACCAGAACAAAGAGGAGATCGCTGCGTTCTTCAAAGAGAGTGGGCTCAACCTGCGCAACTCCAAGGATCTGCGCAAGTACATCAACCGTCAGTTCACCTACATGGAATCCTTCGATGCCAGTCACACGGCATTGAATGCCAAGGTGAGTCCCAAGTTCCTGTTCAACGTGACAGAGCCTACGGACAAGCTGGCCAGTATCATGGTAGGCTGGTCCGCCAGTGGCCAACGCCCGGAGTTCGCCTCCCTGGCAAACGGAGAGCTCAGTGAGAACTTCAAGAACATCCTACGCAATGGTCTGGTGACTCGCTTCCGCAATGTGAACTTCGACGACGGCATCAATACCAGCGGTGAATTCACAGAGCATTACTACTCGGTGGATCCCCGCACTAAGAAGGGTTCCTGGAAGACCAGGAAGTTCAGCAACTATAACGAGTACATCCTGACCAATGCAGAGACCTATGCGTACGGTCGTAACCAGATCGGTGACCGGTACGTGTACACGGCCAATCCCAGCATCCCATTCGGAGAGGAGCTAAAGCCGGCAACCGACCCGGGTCCCGTAACCGTGACCAGCCTTAAGGAAGAGGGCCCTGCATCAGCCACTGTCCCCGCGCGTGTGGATATCAATTCCGCGGACGCTGCGGATCTGCTGGATAGTATGGGCCATTTCTACCCGGGAACCGCTTCCACAACGAGCTACATAGAGCCATCAGAAAATATGCGCCCCCTGTCGATCGATGTATTGCAGGAATTATCTAACTTCACTCCGCCCGGCAAGCACAACGGCCTTTCGGTGGATGATGCGATGAAGCAGCTCCTGCGAAATGGCATAGGGTATCTTGCTGAAGGGTATAACCCGTTCATCAAATGCTGACATGGCTACATGTAACTTTCAAGCCCCGAATGGTAGGACATCGCTCCTTCACGCGGGGCTTTCTCAATTGATAGGAGACAAGCTTGCTGACGTTGCTTGGCTCAAGCTTCGCGATTCGCGAATCATGGAACGTACGGACAACTGGAGCAAACTGGGTCTGGACGAGAATGGTGAACCCACCGTGACCTCCACACTCCAGCTCCTGGGTGTGGGTAACCATGTACAGGCCCAACAGCTCGGTAAGCTCATCACGCGCTGGAACCTGCGCCCACGGCCGGGTGCACTCACCACCTTCTACGGCAACCGCAGCCTGGCGCAAGCCATGGCCAAGCAGCTCAGGGATAAGAGCGGTGACCAATACAACCTCCTGCATATCCGCTACAACCCCACCACGGCTGACATCGAAGTCTCCCCCAAGCAGATCACCGAGAAAGTACATTATGCACCCAGCCGTAAGGAACTGCGCGAGCAACCCAATGCCGATGAACAGCGCCAACAACTCGAGCAGGAACGGGAGAAGGCACTCTCTGAAGCCTCCAAACCCTGGATGCAGCTGGACTTCATCACAGATCCCAAGTTGCTGAACACGAAAGTAAAGCAGACGGTGCAGGTGGAAGATAGCGATGAGGAACTGGAACGGGAGATCACCATCGGCAAGCTACAAGCCCCGGTGAAACGGGAATTTGAAATACTGCGTAAACTGCTGGCTTGTATATGAGCGACAAAGTCACCATAAGCAGGGTAGAAGCAGAGGCCTTGAAAGCCAGGGCGAGACACCAGGAGTTACTGGATCTATTAAGCAAGCTTGGCAAGCCGGAAAGCAGCACGCCACTGCTGAAAGAGATCTCCGACAAACTTTCTGCACTCACCACTGCAGTAGGCAGCCTTGACTTTACGGTGCCGGAAACAAAGATCCCAGATCTGGATCTTACTCAAGTTGTCAAGGAACTCTCCAAGGTATCGGCCACGATCCAACATGAGATGGCGCGCCTGCTGGAGAGCCAGCCACGATTTCCTGACGCATACGAATTTAGCTTCTCACGAGACGCTGAAGGTAATATAAAATCTCCCATAACTGTAAAAACAATCTATAATGGCTAAGACATACACGGCAGCCACCCTCGGTGCTGCTTTTGCTTCCAACAAATCCATGCTCGCGCTGTTCAATGCACATGCCTCACGTAAGGTGAAACTGTACCGCGTATGGTTGCTGAACAACCAGACGACAGCCGTCACCGGTGTGGTCACTACGATGTTATTGCGTAAGATCTCGGCACTCTCCGCCGGTACGGCCGTGACTCCGGTGGCCCACGATTCAGCCAATGCCACGGTGGATCTTACCTCCGTGACCTGTAACACCGGTGGCACCTTCACCAACACAGCTGATGCCGCTTTCCGTCAGATCCTGTGGTCTGGTGACGAACCTGCCGTGTCTTCGGCCACCTCGGACGAGTTTCAGTGTCTGGTGCCGCTGAACTGTATTTGGGATTCCACAGGGGATTCCAACATTGAACCCCTCGTCATGAATACCACCGAAGGATGGCATGTAGTACAGCCTGGCGCCAACGCTGTAGGTGTACTGGATGTGTTCTTCGAATTCACTATTTCTTAATCCACTCACATGGCAAAAGACACTCGAACAGTACTGGACAATATCCGCAGCAAGATCCCCGGAGATGCGAAGCTTTTGGTAGCCTGGTATCGTGAGGATGGGGGTACACTAGTGCTTGCCCAGGCGAATATGTCGCAGGCGGACATTGATAAAGTGGCCGACAGTCTCAAGATCAATAATATGAAAGAGAAGCAGGCCCGTGGTCGGGTAATCACATGAGGTACACGTATCGCATACATGGAGATGGGCTGTGGCCGTCCAACTTTGGATTCGCATACATGGTCATTCTAAATCCTTCTGGTTCAGGACGCAAGCTTACATTGCGCTCACTGGAGGTGTATGTACAAACCATTACCAGCGGTGCAAGTTTGCTTGGAGCAATGCAATGTGCCCTGCACAAGACATCGGCTACCGGACTGTATGGAGAAGACATGTCCATCTACGCCAGCAAGTTTGACTCCTCAATGACACTGCCATCTTCAGTGGTACTGCGCCGCAACACAGGTGGCTTTTCGCAAAGCGCCATAATCCGTCACCTGGATATTGGTAGGAGAAGTAGCTCTCCAAATACACTGAACCGCACACTATTTGGAACGATCTCCGGACTAGGAACTGACATGATTCGTCCATCGTACCGCTCGGCCAAGCGTGCTTCTGCCACAGTCCTGGAGCCGGTAATCCTCAACAATGGAGAAGCCCTAGCCTGTATTGCAGAGAATAAAGACGCGTCGGCTACCAACGTCATTTCTTCTTCCCCAATGCTCTGCAGTGTACTTGCAAGCGTGAATGGAAAGATGGTCTCTTGGCAATTTACTGCTGTACCCCGACCCGGCCTTGCCCTGTTCAGTTTGGAGAACACTGGTGCCAATACCGTAAAGCTTCTGGACGTTACGTTCATGGAACTCGGATCCACCGACACACCCACGATACGATTGGTTCCGGTAGGGCAGATGTACGGCCAGAATGTAGGAGACACATCACATACCGGAATCGCCATCACAAAGATGGACTCTACGTACCCGACGCTCGACGCTACCAAGTGCCAAGTGTACACTGACATAGGTATCATTCCTTATGGTGTACCTGAGGTGGCCATTGCTCCATCGTCCACAGGATCCCCACAAGGAATGAATTACCTGCACACCAAAGACTTCAATGGTCCATTGTACAAAGTATTTCTTCCAGAGATGGCCCATATGCGCATCAACCAGCAGATGAGTGATACACTCGGTTACAGCAATACCATGAAATTTTCTGACATTGGAGTACGCAAAAGTGCGATTGTCATCAACCCTGGCGAAGGAATTGCTCTTGTCAACAGTGCCGAGACTGCAGTAGGTACTTTCCCTGGTTTCAGTGGATGGCCCTGTCTTGCCTTTGGCGTACAGGTAGACTCTGAACCGCAAGCTTCCCCTGCACTGTCCATCACTGGTCTGCAAAGTGGCTCTGACATTGTGATCCTCTCACCAGGAACCTCCACCGAACTGCTGAATGTTGATGCCAATGCTGGCTCCACGTTCTCCTGGTCGTATGACCCGGATGTGGTGACTGGTGCAGATGTGTGCATCTATAAGACTGGATATGTACCATATATCATACGCAATCTGTCGCTGGGCTTGTCGGGAGTCTCGATCCCCGTGAGTCAGGTAGCTGACAGGAATTATTCAAACCCGTAACACATTGAACAATGAAAATCGTAGATCCGGATCTGCTTGTGGTGGGTACAGAACTCACCATTGACACCTCCGCAAAGACATTCACACTGGTACAAGCCGGTAACCTCGTCTACAAAGATGGCGTCACCATTCAGGCGCTATACTCCAAATTCGTGGAACTCTGGACTACGGCCACGTACAACAAGTTCCCCTTCCCGATGTATGCCATTGACGCCCGTTCTGGTCAGTTCCAGTTCGGCACCGATGGCGCCACATTCAACGGATGGAAGCCCGCCAATGATGCCACACGCCAGGCCCTGCGCGACGGTGGTTGGAGTGAATACAATAGCGGTGGCACACTGAACCGTCAGTATGTGGGTATTGTTGCACTTGCTTCCGGCTTCCCTGCCGGCACACAGTTCTACTACCAAAAAGCCTCTGGTGCAGCTGCAGCCAACTTCACTTTCACAGACGGTCCCAACGAAGGCATCCAGGTGTATGGTGATGCCACGAACGGGAACTTCGATAACCGCACATACTTCAAGATATTCTGCCGCGCGTACGGTTACACGTATGACGATGCAGTGCTGGGCGATATCGGTGAAACCGGTACGGGTGCATTCAAGCTTTCGATGCCCATCTCTGTGAACTCTGACCTAAAGATCCAGGCCAATGATGCCACAGTGGCGGCCAACACACCGTACACTTCCATCAACATTACTTACTATGGCACCAACCAGGTGCGCAACATTGGAGGTGTGAACTACAACTTCCGGGTGATCATCGATGGAGCCAACGCCACGGCAGAGCAGATCTATACCAAGGTACAGTACCTGCTGCGCCAGAATGCAGACATCGACTCTGGTGCCGGTACAGTAACCGGCAACACTGCTGATGCTCTGTTGTACTTCGTGGGCGACACACTCTACACCACGGCCGGCGTGTACATTGATAACTACAATGTCAATGACATCAACCGCCTCAAGTTCCTTCCCTATGGAGCCAGCACAGGAGCGGAAGTAAACTTCCCATACAATGCCACGGGCACACTGAGCTTCAATACCCCACTCATCGGCGGCACTGGCTATTTCAAGATGTATTTCACCACATTGCCCGGGTTAAGTAACGACTATGGTGAGTCAGGGGCAGTAGTGGTGAATGATAAAGATGGTAACCCCATACAGGGTGCTGTGAGTAGCGGGTCCATTACCTTCTCCTTTGCTTACGACAGCAATAACCAGGGAGGTCGTACCGCAGGTACTGACGCCGGGGTTACCGTGGTCGCGGGCAGACCAGGGTTCGCCAAACCTGTGGTGACCAATTATACCATCACCAGGACCACCGGCCAAAACATAGCATTGGTAGCAGAACAGGATAGAGCATACCTGAACCCCTAAGCCATGGGATACACTTTTGACGGCGCCAACAAGATCATCACACTGACCTCAGGTACCACGAGCATTTCTGTTCGTGATCTCTGGAGCCGGTGGTATGACTGGTGGGTGCTGTCGAACAACAGCAAATACCCACTGGCTTTCACCAATCTTGGTGGTGACACGATCGACGCCAGTGCCGGTACATTCATTCCGATCTACCTATTTCTGCAAAACGGCTGGCGTATCCGACCACAGGAAGCCAACCACACCCTAAACGTAGGAGATGGCATCCTACTTGTGGCTGGTGGCGGGGATCCGTTCTTGTCCACACTAGGGGCATTCACAGTGCGCATCAACTACCAACAACCAGTGCAGGCCATCAGCTTCGGTTCAGGTGGTGGAGGTATCTCCGCCGAGTTGGCACTCATGCTGGAACAATTCCTGACCATTGAAGGCTTCAAGGACGGAGTCGTGGCAGAAAACTCGGCTTCACTGCGCAGGGCAGGATCGGTACAGTTACAGATCAGCGGATACGGCACAGGCTTTACAACCGTCGAGAAAATATGAGGCTGAGCTTTGCCATAGGAGGATATCTGGAACCGGTGACCACACCACTACGGTTCGTACACCATGGCTACCTGTATGAAGAGATCGATGCCCCTGAGACAGTAGTCAAACTCCCGATCGTATTCCCGGTGAGCCTTGAAGTATATGACATACCGATACAGAAGCGGAAAGTGGACGATGGTGAAATCTTACTATTGATTAACGCATTCATGAAAACACAGACACGATGAGCCTGGCAAATTGTTTGGAAAAAGTAGACAAAAAGATCGCCAGTCCTTTGCTGGAAAAGTGGCAGAAGCTGGTCGACGATAATATGGAGGAAGTCAAAGCTAACCGCCAGATACTTCGCGAGTATGGTGAGGAGCTGAACTCCAGGCTCAACGAGGTGCGCAGCAGAGCGAACCTCAAGTATGCTAATCCTACTTACACTTCACAGAGCGCGGCCAGTATCAACAAGTCCTACGATGCTAAGCTTCGCAAGCTCTCCCCGACCATGGTCACCGTGGAAGGTGAACAGCTCATGACCTATGAGCCCGTAGAGGAACACTCCTCGGAAGGCAAGATCGACCTGCACTTCGCCCCGGACGACATGTTCTCCGGCGTGAACACCACCGACGGTGTGTATGACACACTTGGCGAGCCCAACGAGAATCAGGTCATCATGCAGGAGATCGCTGGTCAGCCTGAGAAGAAGATGAACTTCTCCAATAGAATGCCTGCGGAGCAAGTCACCAAGAATATCCAGGAGTTCTACGAGATGGCTAAGGAGCAACCCAACAAGGAGTTCCTGGTTCCCTATACTGCAGAATTTCCCAACCGCGCAGGGATGACCGGCTATAGCCCACGGGAGCTGGCCAATCTCTTCGGCGCATTCCCCATTCCCACCAACGTCATCTTCCAGCGTCAGTTCCGTGGCCTCATAGAGAACGACCCGGGACGCTTCATCGGCAATGAGATCCAACTTGTCGACCAGGGCACTAGGGAGCCACTGAAGGTGGACCAGGTCGCACTGGACAAGGCCCGCCGGCAGATGTTCATCGAGATCCGTGATGCCGATGGTAACAAGACCGGCAAGTTCTTCTCTTCCCAGCAGCAACTGGAAGCTACCGATGCGGTGATCGCTGAGGTGGCCAAGCGCGTCATCCGTACTGAGGGCAGGCCGGATGCCTCGCAGATCTTCGAGGATATTCGCAAGCAATTCATCATGCTACTGGACAGGGCCTACACACCAATGGCCGCTGGTACGCGTGTCTTCAGTGGTGACCTGGATGTGTTCCCCCACATCACACAGGAAATGGCCAAGGCATACAAGCTCAACATGGAGCAGGTCCTGAACTCCTTCGAGGATGTGAAACGTGAGGCCGTACGCCGCATGTCCGTTCAAGGCATCAAGGTGCGTACGTTCGATGACTCAGGTACACCGGAGGAACTGTTCAGCCTGGAAGAGGGCAAAGGCCTGGAGAACTTCGACGATGTGCACTTTGCACTGGATCCCAAAGCCACGGCCTCCACGAAGATGAAGCTGTTCATGAGCACCGTGGAGAATACGGAAGAGGGCATGAAGAAGCGACCGCGTCCCATCTCCATACCACTGAAGGATGAATACCGCAAGCAGATCGTCGACGGTACACGTGACCGTACGGTGCGCACTCCTGAGCAGATCAGGGAACTCCGTCTGAATGTCGGAGAGGAGTACCAGGACTCCAGCGTGTTCAAGATCGGCGATCAGATCTACGTGGCCCGCGCGGTCAAGAGGCTCACGGCTCAAGAGGCCACTGAATACAATGAGAGTCCGCTGCGTGAAGACTACCAAGCCAAGGAAGGAGACACCATGGTCACCATCAAGCCTTACGTGGAGGAGCATGGCCTGCGCTCAGTGCCCTCTTTCATCGGCACCTCCACACTGGCCAACTTCGACTCCCTCTACGAGGACGTCACCGGTCTACTGGCTGGTAACAAGCCCTCCTTCACCAACTACATGGCTATCCTGGAGAACTCCACCAAGCCTGCCGTGCGCAAGCTTGCCGAGAAATTGCAGGATGGTAGCACGCCCACTCAGCTCCGCAAGGAGTTCGTGTCGGTGATGACCAAGGCATACACCCAGTATGCTATGCTCCAGTTCAGCATCCAGAAAGATGGTGCAGAGTCCTTCATCTATAATGCCAACCTATACTCCATCCGCAACACCATCATCAAGGGATGGCAGGAAGCGCAGAAAGCATCCCCCATCGTCACCAAGGATGGGGCCGGCAACTTGCTCCTGAATAAGGAAGTGCTGGCTGAACTCCGCAACGACTACACCACTGTCCGCGATCTTCATACACGTATCACCAATGGTGATGTCGCTGCTTCGAAAGCCTTTAAGCTCGCTTCAGAGAACCTGGCCAAGAAGATGCTCACGCTCAATGGTGTGGTGCTCAGCGACGCAGCCTTCGAGGATATGTTCAAGGGCATCGAGCGCTACACCATGGGCACGGACTTTACCGGCTCCTGGTTCCGTCAGTGGGCGATGACCAAGCAGGGCCAGCCGAACGGTATATTCTCCGCTTTCATGGAGCGCCTACTGGGCATGGATACCGATACGGTGACCAATGCCATCGAGCAGAACAACCCGCTGTACATGGAGCCCAAGACGATGAAGATCATCGCCAAGGTGGCCACCAAGTATCAGGAGGTTCTGTACAACAGCTCGCACAAGAATGTCAACGGCGATAACATCTGGGATTACACCCTGAACACATACCTCTCCGATAGGCATGCAGATCTCATTGGTGATGACCCCACCTATCGGAATAAGCTCAAGGACACCTACCTGGCACAGAACAACTGGCTGCTGAAGATCCTGGAGGAGAAGCCAGCCATGCGCGACAACATGGAGCTCTACTACCTGGAGGCCATGAAGAAGCAGTACGGTACGGCATCTGCGGAGCGCAGCGATATGAGTGACCGTGACCAACTGTTCATGGCCCTGCACCTGATGATGAACCGCGGTGCCGCACAGATGCACATGGTAGCGCTTACACACTCTGACAAGACGCGTACCCCCGTGTACATGCGTATGCCACGCACGCAGGTGGCCACTGCAGAACAGATCTCCATGGAACTCGTCGACCGCTTGCGGTCAGTGGTGTATGGAGAGTTCGACCGCATTGCCGGCCACAAGGATGTGAAGTTCCGCCAGCAGCAGTATGAGAAAGGCAAGGGCATGTTCTACTTCCTACCGGAGTTCAACTACGAAAACATGCAGCAGTTGATGAAGGAAGGTGTCATCACGGAAGCGGAGTTCGGCAATATCTGGATCACCAAGGACCAATTAAACGTGCCGGCCAAGACCACTTCCGATGCAAAGGCCGTGGTGGATAAGCTCCTATATCGCTTCATCCAGAACGAGACGGCCGTAACGCGTGCCAAGCTCGTGGATGCTGGATTGGCTAGTCCCAAGGAGGGCACCCATAAGTTCAACACGGACTACCTGAGCAAGATCATGGGTGCGCAAACCAGTAGCCGTATCATAAAGGATCGTGAGAACACTACTTATACCATCCACGGAAAGTCCGTGCTCCAGGATGGACGTCCGGTTACGGCGGAGATGTTCCTGAACCATGCCCTGGATTTCGTAGCCATGGACTATGCCATGAATAGCTTTCTGATCAACACGGCCATGTCCACGCTCATCATGGGTGACCCGGCCCAGGTGTTCAAGACTGACCTGGAAACCACACTCAAGGAATACCAAAAGCGTCTCGCTGGCCCGATCGCTCCGGGCAAAGTGGCCGAGTGGGCAAAGCCCACGTATAAGGCCATCGTACTGGACGACATCAAGCTTGGTCTGCAGTACACCGGTCTCAACGCATACTTCAAAGGAGTCAACATCACCGACGCCCAGGAATATGTCACTGTCCAGGAACACCTGGATACTCTCCACACTTACGGCCAGATCACAGACCAGATGTACAAGGAAATGGTGGCTGTCATCTCTCCTGCCGGAGACTACAAGTTCACCGGTGCACAGATGAAGATCCTCATGAGCATCACCAAGCCGGTGTACTACGGTTCGCAGAACGTGGAGAACAAGGCCCTTCTGCACGACTACATTAAGAGCTCCGCCCTGCCACTGTACCCGGGTTTCACCCAGGGCAACAGCAAGCTGGACTTGCTCCGTCGCCAGATGGAGCTCAGTGGTATCAGCAGGGCACACTTCCTGTCTGCACAGAAAGAGGGTGCTCCGGTACCGGCCGATGTGTTCGGTGACGAGAGTCTCCTGAACGACGGTCCCTGGGATGTGAACAAGACTCCAGGCGTCATCACGCTGAGTCGTGAGAACTGGCGCATCCAGCAAGACGTGCCACACGATCCGGACAAGAACAAGATCAAGGTCTTCTCGCAGTTCAATAAGCTCTTCGTGGCTGACCTTCCTGCCGGCATCTCGGTAGAGACGATGGATGGCCGCACACTCACGCGGGACCAGATCCGCGAAGAGAAGGAGAAGCTTCGCGTCAACCTACTGACCAAGAACCTGAACGAGTTCATGGAGGATGTTGGTGTCGAGCAGACTGAGGATGGCTTCGTGCTGCGCAACAAGGCCAAGCTGGTCAAGCGCATGCAGGAGATGGCCCGTGATAAAGGCTACTCGGCCAATGAGCTGCTTCCCATCACGACCATGGAGGAAGGCATGCCCATGGCTCCCCTATTCTTCACTTCACTGGCCCAGCCCATGCACAATATCATGATGAGCATGGTGGACAAGGTCAACGAGGTCAAGGTCATGGGTAAGTCTTACGTGCAAGCTTCTTCCGCCGGCATCGAACAGTTCAGCACCAGCATCCCTGAAGGCGTACGCTGGGTGAAGGGTCGTACCAAAGGTGAGCTACAGTTCATGAAGAAGAATGCCGATGGGTCAGTGGCTGCTGCAGAGGTCCTCATTCCGTTCCACTTCTTCAACAATGGCCAGAAGATGTCCCTCGATGCATTCCTGGATGAGAACGGTGAAGTGGATACCGACAAACTCCCGGCGAACCTGCTGGAGATGATCGGTATTCGTATCCCTACCTCCAAGCACAACTCAGCACTTCCCATTCGCATTGCCGGCTTCCTGCCGGAGAATATGGGAGATACCATCATCGTTCCTCCTGGCATCACCACGCAGATGGGTTCCGACTTTGACGTGGATAAACTCTATGTGTACCGCCGGCCGTACAGCATGCAGGAGGGTAAGCTCTCATCGACCACTGACGACGAAGCGCAGTACTTCGACCTACAGTGGAAGGTGATGACTTCCCCCGACATGTACGACACCGTCCTCAGTCCACTAGACAAAGAGGACCTCAAGGATGAAGCCAAGCTGGCCTCCAAGAAAGCTGAAGAGGGGAACTTCTTCGGTGGCGTACGTCAGCTCTCTGACTTCATCTCCCAAAAGGATGCCAAGAGCCTCATCGGCTTCAGTGCACTCACCAACACACTGCTCGCTTCCATCCAGCACTTGAATATCCGCTACGGTCATGTCGAGCTGGGAGAAGACGAGAATGGCAAGAAGACCAGGGAGTTGGTGAATGACTACATCACCACCTTCGCCAACCTGGAACTCGGCAAGCTCTCCGGTTACGGCAAGTCCTCCTACAAGGGAGAGAACCGTACCAAGATGGACAATATCGGCATCATGATGAGTGAATTCCTGGACCACTCCAAGAATAGGACCATTGATAAGATCAACCTCACCATGCATACGTACGCCGCAGCTTCAGCGCTCATGAGCCTGGAGGATGGTATGGAGAATGCACTCCCGCTGACCTATGCTTCCCGATTACTACAGCAACCCATCATACGTGAGTTCAATTCCCGCATGAGTCGCGGCGCTGACATGCTGGAAGGTTACACTCCCGGCCTGAAGGAGAACGTGTTCGACAACCTGTTCAAGTCCCTGGTTAAGAAGGGAGCCAACATGGAAGAGGCTGAGAAGATGTCCTTCACGGACACCCAGCTCCAGTATCTACTGGATCATCCTCGTACAGACGCTTCCTACTACACCATGCAGTATGCATTGCTCTCCGCCTTCCAGAAACTGGATGAGATCGGGCAGCGCATGAGTGAGATCAGTAGTCTGGTGAACCAGGACGTGAAAGGCACCGGTGGCGACCTGTTTACAGCCATGGATAAACTCTACAAGGCTGACAATGTCCTCGGTGACAACATCCTGCTCAACGCCAGTGACATCCTCGCCGGCGAGCGTGGTTGGCTTTTCAACAACATTAACGGCCTGGCGGTGGATACCTTCCAGGACTTCCTTCCGCACAAGGAGATCTACTTCAGTGCACTCGCCGACATCGCCAAGATCACCGGCCGCAGTACCGTGACCAAGCTGAGTAATGACGTCAAGAAAAGCGTGGTCAAAAGTCTGCAGTCCTTCGTGTACAGCGGTATGTCTTCCATGCGCCTCGGCGATCCCACTGCGGAACGTGCCCGCCTCCTCTATGACACCACTGAAGGACCGTCGCTCGCCAAGCGCGTTCTGGAAGCCAAGTACGACTGGGGAAAGAACAACTACTTCCTCTCCCGCCTGGTGACCGATATCAAGAATGCCAACGAGCCGGCCCAGGTATCCTTCCTGGCGGCTAAGGCATCGCGGGTCGATGACCAGGAAAACGTGAAGGGTTGGCTGGAACTCCTGACCAGCGAGAATCCAGTGGCCGTTCGGCTAGGTGAGGACCTGCTCAAATATGCCTATCTCACCGGTGGTGTGCAGGACGCTTCCAACTTCGTTAAGTACGCTCCCTTCGGCTACCTCATGGGCATCGGCTGGTTCCCCGAACTCCGGGAAGCCTACGACAACCTGCATAATATCCTCCAGGGTCCATTCATCGAACAGTGGATCCGTCACAACCCGGAGAAGACCATCCAGTTCTCCAACAAGTTCAAGGAGAGTGGCAGGGAGATCGAAGGCATTCCTGAGCGCGTGGAGCTCCCGCTTCCCAGTACCGTGGAAGCCACACACCCGGTGATGAAGCTCATCCCTAAGGGAGAGAACGAGCTTCCCCCTTACCTGTCTTACCGTGCACCTGACGGCCGGGTGATCCTGTACCAGCAGACCGCTGCCGGCGTCTTCACACGCATCGACACCCTCGGTGACAAGACCACTGATGAGTACAACCGTACGAACACTCGTGCACGCTCCATCATCCCCAGTAACCGAGCACTCGCCGACTGGACTGTGGATAGGAAAGCCAGCGCACGGGAAGCTTCTCTGATTGACCTCATCATGGAGCACACACTCCCGAAGCACTTCGTGGAAGCAGGACTCTCCAAGGTCACCACCACAGGTGAGGAGCTGCAAAAGCAGGTCCTGCCCAACCTGGTCAACAATGGGAAGATAGATCCTGCAGCTTCTGCCATCTTCAAAGAGGTCATACGCTCCAAGGCTCTGGACCTTCCCCCGGTGATATCCACCTCACACCTGACGGCTAGTATCCCTACATCCTACACTGGTGTGTACGTAGGCGACAAGTTCAACCTCATCGGCTTGAACCCTGCCAAGATCAATTCCCGCAGCTTCCTGTCTGAAGTGCTCGCACATGAACTCATGCACTGGATGACAACGAACGTGCTCAAGCGCACATCAGGTACCGAGAAGGTCAAGACCGCACGGGCCAACCTGCAACGCGCCTTCGAAGAAGCTGCAGCACTGCGTGATGAGTTCGGCTACCAGATGCAGGACATCGATGAGTTCGTAGTAGCAGCAACCACTGTCCCCGAATTCATGAAGGCACTAAACCAGATCCAGTCCAGTGAGAAGGTCTCCCTGCTCAGTAAAGTGCTGGAGTTCATCGCTAACATGTGGCATGCCGCAGCAGAGCTCATGGGTATGAAGGTGAACCGTGATTCCTTACTCGACCTGGTGTTCACCAACGTGGCCCTGCTTCGCAACAACGATCGTGGCCTACGCGTCTTGACGCCAGTGGACTACGAATACAATGGTCAGACGGTACGCATCGGGGTTGATACCAAGGGTAAGGCCCTCAAGGTCGATCATGGCTTCATGGAAGACGCCCCAGAGCCGCAGCGCCAGTATGAGATCTCCAGGATCCTCTCCGAGTACAATCGCTCAGGTGCGGACATCGCTGATTCCCTGTTCGATATGGGTGGTGGACGCATTGCCAACCAGTTCCAGCGAGAACAGCTCTCCAAGCTGCAGGACTTCATTCAAGATCCCACACCGGGAGTCTATATCCTGGAAGGCGGCAAGGGCATCGGTAAGACCACTATGGTACAGCATCTACAACAGGTCAACCCCGACCTGAACTTCGCCTGGAACAACGAGAACATGAGTGGCTTCCATCCAGAGACCACTGACATCCTGGTACTGGACAACACAGTGACTGAGTCCATGCATCCCAAGACAATCATCATCCGGGATACCGATGAGGTCTCCGAGGAGCGTTTCCAGGAACCACCGAACGCACGCTTCTACGGTGGCGCTTCGACATTCGCGGATGCACGTTCCATCGGCCCGTGGACATACAGGACACCGGAGGAAGCTGCACAGGCTGCTCAAGAGGCCTGGGATTCCCTGCGCCTACTCAGTGACCTCAAGGACAACAAGCTGCTGTTCTACGGAGAGTCCAATGCGCCGTTCGAACAACCGCAACCCATGAGCCCACTGATCTCCAAGATGGTCAGCAAGCTGCAGGACCAACGGCACACTGTGCTCAATAGCTTGGATAGCCCGGAGGTCAAGAACGACAGAAAGAAGCGGGCTGCGAAGATCGTGCAGCTCAAGAAGATAGACGATGACATCGACCTGATGAAGAAGCAGAACAACCTGCGCGCCATCTCGACAGTCGGTGAACGTCAGCTCAACTGGATCGCGGACTCCCTGGAGAAAGGAACACTCTCCCCTGCAGAGATCACCACGGCCTGGAGGGTGACCGATACATGGCGTAACCTGCTGGAGTATCTCTATGGTGGCGATACCACACTAGCTATTGGCCAGGAGATAGATCCTGACCTGGCCAAGGTATCCTCCCGTGCAGTGACCATGCAGCAAACCATGCTCAAGAAGAACCTGATACCAGCCATGATGGAGATCAGTGAAGGTAGGCTCAAGGCCATCGACTTCGGCTCTACACTCAAGGATATGGATATGGGTACACACTTGACCATGTCACTGAACCGTGCCGGTGCACAGCTCGGTCAGGAGGTGGACCTCCTGCTCAAGAACGCGGCCCGTCGCAAAGAGGATGAGATCAACCGGTTGATCAAGCGGCTCAACGCTTTGGACAAGCTCATGGGTAAGGATAAGCAGGCCATCATGAGTAAGATGCTCGCCAATGGCCATGACCTCTCTCTTATCCAGAACTACACCACCAAGTGGTTCAAGGACAGGGCTGGACTCTGGATGGAACGCCAGGGTAAACTCAAGCGTATCGGTGAGCTCAAAGGTGACCCGCAATCCATCGCCAAGAACATCAAACGCATCTGGGATAACTTCTGGGCCAAGGCAGACACCATCGGTGTGTACGCCAACGTCAATGAGCTGTTCGAAGAGAACGGTGACCTGAAGACGGACATCTCTGCTGAGCGTAGCAGGCTTGCTGAAGCACTGGGCAGTGAAGAGCATGCGGATGCCATGATCAACGAAGCACAGAGTCTATACCACCAGTTCCTGGAGGATCGTGAAGCTTACTATGAGCAGATCGATTCTCGTAAGGATGAAGGTGTCATCACCGATATCGAAGCAGATGCCGAGAAGCTGGAGTATGATAAGGCGCATTCTCCACGCAGGTTCTTCGCTAAGGAGAACGGGTTCAGTACCGGTGATCGTTATGCGGTCATCAAACCCCGCGCATCCTCCACGCAGTACCACGATAGCGTGTTCAAGGAGATCATGAATGACGCCCGCATGAAGCAGGTGTATACGGAGATCAGCTCCATCCTGCGGGAAATGAAAGGCTACCTGCCACAGTACATCAAGTCCAACCTCCATGAGAACTTTGTGCCAGTGGTCTATCGTAACCTGCTCACGGACATGAGCACCAAGGAATACCTGCAATCCATTGGTCGCCAGCAAGTGGACTCCCTCACCGCAACTGAATACGAGGAGGGTCGCCAGAAGGCCACTGACATCCCTATACGCTTCGTGAACTACGACGTCAAGAAGGATGCCGAGTATTCCCGCGACCTGATGCGCACCACGGAGCTCTTCGGAATGATGGCCCTGCATTACAAGCACATGTCCGCCATCAAGGATGCCACGGAGATCGGCATCTCCATCACCAAGGAGATCGACCGGATGCGCCGTGACGGTACCGCGCCTGGTGCCGTACTCACCAACCTGGTGAAGAGCATGGAACATGCCCGCGACCACATCATGTACAAGAACGCGCGTATGCTCGAGGGCGGACTGGGAGTGAAGCTCTACAGTCCCAATCCCATTACCAACTACCGCAAGAGCAAGGAGGTTGATAAGCTCAGGGCCAAGCGCGCAGACCTGGAGAAGGAATACCTTGATCCGCCACCGGACCGTACGCTGATGGATATCCGCAAGGACATCGACGCTGTGGACGTGGAGCTGAGCAAGTTTGAAGGCCAGCAACTATACCTGTCCAAGATAGGCGACAAGCTCATCGGCATCAACCAGTTGAAGGCCCTCGGCTTCAACCCGCTGTCCGGCTTCGCCAACCTTTCCTTCGGCATCGCTTCACTGACCACTTATGCCAACGGTCGTCAGGACTTCACGATGAAGGAAGCTATGCGCGCCATGAACATCATGAACAGTGCGCTGGGCAAGTGGTTCACCTTCGGTAATGTGAACTCCGAGACTGCGCAGAAGATCTATGCTCTCATGGAGAACACAGGTATGATGAGTGAGATCGTGGACACGCAGTATGGGGATTCGAACCTGCACAGCAGTAAGAAGAAGTGGAAGCGCGTGATCGATCCGTACGCATTGCTCCGTTCCTCTGACTACTACATGAAGGGCGCCATCCTAGTGGCCACCATGCTCCATCACCAGGTGGATGTGTCCGAAGGGGGTGTATCCAAGAGGGTCTCCTTGTGGGACGCCTATGACCATGAAGGCAACTGGAAGTTCGATGAGCAGAAAGGCTGGACGGAAGAGCGCCCCGAGGAACGCTCCGAATGGGAGAAGTTCCGCAACCGCTCGCTTCGCGTAAGTCAGATCATCATGGGTAACATGGATAGGAACTCCCCGAAGTTCATGAACAAGTACATCCTGGGTAGACTCATTGGTCAGTTCCGCGCTTCTTGGCTTCCGGAAGGTTGGGCCGCACGCTTCGAGGATGAGAAGAACGACGTACAGCTTGGGCGTACCATCAAGGGTAGGTACCGCACGTACGCGGATATCGGACTGGGAGGTTCAGTGACCATCATGCTTCGTCAGCTACTGGGTTCCATTAGCAAACAGGATCCCTTCACCGACGTACGCCTCAAAGGTGGTACGCGTGCAGGTGAACTGGTAGGAGATTCTCCAGTGGACATGGAGAACATGCGTAGGAACTTCACCGGTCTCATGTGGACGTTGTCCATGATGGCCGCAGTGCTCATGCTGAAAGCAGCCATGCCCGACGATGATGACGATTACGGTAAGGAAAGTCTCATGCTCGTGTTAAACATGATGAACCGCCTGAACCAGGACTTGCAGTTCTACGGTTCTCCGGATGTGGCCAACAACCTGATCCGTAACGCTGTGCCAGCTTTCGATGTGGTCAACGATTACCTACGTGCAGTGTCCGCCACCAAGAAAGCACTGCTCATGGATGACTACGATTGGGACCAGGCTGCGTTGAAATGGACCAAGGCCACCCCGTACCTGAACAACATCAACAAATTCAAGTACTGGAGCACGCACGACATCAGCACCATTAGCAGATAAACTATATAGTAAGTCGCATAATTTTCAACAGTATCTCAAAACTCATAACTTTAGCACCATGTCACTGATACCTAAGATCACAGTCTCCAACCAGGACAAGGATTTATATGCCAGTGTCATGGTTCAGGATGCCACTGGCGCTTACAACTCCACCACCAATCCTGGTGGGTATGGAGCTCCCAACCCCGGAACAGGCGCTGTACAGCGCACCCTGCTGCGAGAAGAGTACCTTGGGGATGCAACCCCCAAGGACTGGGAGGCAGTAACCAATCTGGCCACACTCGGTGGAGCTTTCCAATGGGTACACGGCTTCCGTGAAGGCGTTACCCGTATCGGCTACCTGGTCGTGGTCTCCGGTGGCAGCGGCCTCAGTATCCTGATGGGGAACTACAACTTCACGCTCCCGGCCGCAGATACCTTGCTGGTCGGTGCCACGCATGTGGAGATCGCCGGTGTCCTCTATGAGATCGACAAGGGTAAGCCACTGACCTCCTCTGGTGGGTACTTCAGCACGCCTAGTGCGACGGACCAGTTGAATGTGGCCTACAACGTCGGGTACAGTGGTTACGTGTACACCCTGTGGAACTTCCAGGGTGAGGCCGCCCTGATGAAGGATATCGCCAGCTCAGCCTGTACTTCACTGGAGTGTGGCAAGGAGCAGTTCGACTCCCTCATGGCGCGCTACCGGTTCTACCTGGGTGCACAGTACAACTTCAACCTGGCCATCTATTCCAAAGCCCATAACCAGGCCATAGCACTGAGTCCCAGCTTCACCACTTCAAAGTGTGCATCATGCTGACCCTGGAATACAACGCAAGGCTGGCAAAGGCGGAGAGCAACTTCCAGGCGCGAGCCTACGAAGACCTCATCCGGCAGATCTATACCATGGAGACCTGTAATTGCGGGAATCTGGAGTTGCTCTGGATGGCTGCACTGAAGTATTATATCCCCGGCTCAGCTTCAAATATCATTACGGAAGCCGAGCTTCAATGCCTATTCTGCAGGATGGGGGCGGGTATGGAGAATATCGTCATTCCCGAAGCCCCGCCCGTGGTAGTTACAACCTTCCACGCAGACTGGGCTTGGGTTTCAGTGGATCCCTATGCGGCACTCTTCGGTGGGGTGGACGTGCTCACGTATCAGGGTGGCGGAGACTTCGTCTCTGGCAACCCGATCGTGGCTGACTTCCGGCCCTCAGGCATTAACCAATACCTGGTCGTGCGTTACGACCCGGCACAGTCCGATAAGACGACCTGGTACAATGACCAGTTCAACTATGGCACATTGCCCGACTCGAACTTCCGGTCCGTGTTCGCCGCCAGTGGGTATAAGTATATCGTGTCCCGCCTGGCCCTGAGCCTTAACCCAGGAGAATTCACAAGGTTCTCTTAAACTCATACGACATGTCATTCAATGCCACACAGCACATAGTCTTCAACAAGCCGGTGGGTATCGCGCAAGCGTTGCCCACTGACGCGCGTTCGTACTTCTATGATGCAGTGAACTTCACCTACCGTCCTTACCAGAACACCGCTGAGGTGCTCGCGTACCTCGACCAAGCCAAGTATCGCAAGGGCCAGTTCCCCATCATCATCAACACGGGGGGTACACTCTCCGGGGGCCTGATCACCGGGGGCGTGAACGAAGAATGGTGGTTCAAGGATGGTGCCAGTGATGCTGACCTCGTGCAGAAGTCAGGTTCGACACTGGCCGGACCTCCCGGTCCAACGGGCCCTGCAGGCGCCACTGGCCCCCAAGGACCTGTCGGTCCGCAAGGCCCGAACGGCTCACAAGGTCCCATTGGTCCCAGAGGTCTAACAGGACCTGCCGGTCCTGCTGGTATCGGTGTTCCCGCTGGCGGTGCCACACGCACCTTCCTGGGGAAAGTGGACGCTGCGGATTATAACGCCAACTGGTTCGTCATCAGGGAACTGCCCGTCGGTGGCGCACCAATGGATATCCTGGCCATCAACATGCTGGGAGACCCTGAATGGCAACCGCTGAATGACCTGCTCGCCAGTAGGGTATTGACCGGAACTCTTTAACAACAGAAATACCATGAAGAAACTACTCACAGTTCTCATCGCAGCGTCACTGGCCTTCGTGGTCAATGCGCAGACCTACCTGAACGGCTCCGGTCTTCCATCTTCGTACACAGGGTTCATGTCCCAGGGACTCACCAAGAGTACCACCACCTGGGTGGACGGTGTAGCCAACTCCGTGGAGACGATCGGTAATGGAGAAGCTACTTCCTTCGCTGCAGACAATCGGCAGGACTATGCCACCTATGGCCTGGTTACCACGCGCTCCAATACCGCGATGTCCGCTCCCTTTGCCATTGCCCAAGGAAATGTCGGTGGTTCCTCCACCACACTGCAGGCTGTGGAGAACGGTGTGGACGTGGGTACCCAGGTGAACGTCTCCTATGTTATGAGTCGCATCGCATACACCAGCGGTCAGATCCTGTATCAATACTCGAGTGATAGTACCAACTGGACCACCTTCTACACATCCACCGTATCACCCACTGGCTCCTACTATGTGGCCGTGCAGATCTACGGTGGCCCGCACACGGTGCGCAAGTGGTTCAAGACCGGCTCTGCCACAGCGAGCCCGGTGAATACGGTGACCACTCCGGTGACCGTCAACACGCCAGCTACCACCACGACCCTGACTGGCTCTGTAACCACCTCCAGTGGCACCATCACCGGCGTACTGTGGACCCAGCTCTCCGGCCCCAGCTCAGCCTCCATCACCGCACCGACCTCCAACTCCACGGGGGTCAGTGGTCTTGTAGTAGGGGCCTACGTGTTCACCTACACCTCTACCAACAGTCTCGGGAACTCCACTGCATCAAATGTGACAGTGAGTGTAGTCCAGGTCAGCACGACGCCCACTGCCTCCACGCAAGGCTCCATCACCGTGGTCACCCCAACGACACTGGCCTCGCTTAACGGCTACGCCAGCACACCATCCGGTACCATCAGCTCCCGCGCCTGGACCATGGTGAGCGGCCCTAATAGTCCGACTATCGCCAATGCCGCCGTGGATACCACGCTCGTCAGTGGCCTTGTGGTGGGTACCTATGTGTTCCGCTATACAGTGACCAACAGCTTCGGCGTGTCGGTCTTCTCAGACTTGACCATCAACGTGATCAATGCAGGAGCATCGACTGCCTTTTCCTTCACTAACATCGCATCGACCACTGACCTCCCGGACTACGGTCGTGGCCTTGAACAGTGGACCAATGACCAGTGGGCAGTTCCCTTCCCAACCAACGGTAGTCCGCAGACGGGAAACTGTTATGACAACTACTACAGGTTCAAGTGGTGGGAGATCCAGAACGATGACTCCTCATTCACCTGGACCTTCTTTGACTCCAAGATCAACGCTGCCATCTCGGCCAACCGCAAGTTCAACCTGGCGGTGATGCCCATGGCAGAAAGTGATCCCAAGGCCAGTGCTGGCGGACACCCGATGTCCTACCCGCTGTTCATGCACACCCTGATGCAGGCTGAGGGTACCCCGGACTGGTACTCCACCAGTCTCGGTCAGTGGGTCATCAACTGGAACTCTCCGCAGTACCTGAGGGCCTGGGGTAAACTCCAGCGCATGATCCGTGATCATATCAATGCCGGCTCCTTCAATGGGGTGCCATACAAGAATGTGATCGGCATCGTGGATATCCGCGGCTTTGGTAACTATGGGGAATGGCACACCTACCCCTGGACAGGTGAGATCACCTCGCCGTACCAGCCCACCTTCGCTACCATCAAGTCCATCATCGACTCCAACCTGACCTACTTCCCGAACTACCTGGCGGTCATCCAGCATGAGGCGTTCGGTGGTACCAATGACGGTAACGCACAGCCCAACCTGCAGGGTCAATACTACGCACTCACAGCCACCAACAACAAAGGCCAGATCGGCTGGCGTCGTGACAGTTGGGGTTGGGCCGGTACCTGGTTCCCAGGCTTCCTGGAAAGCAACCCCACATCCTACGCAGGTAATGCATTCTCCCCGCTCATCATGAACAAGTGGAAGCTTGCTCCTGTGACCGGCGAACCCATGCAGTGCTGCACGCAGGACTACGGATTCACAGGTAACTATTACGGAGACCTTCCAAGACAAGCCGCCCTCTATCACCTGAGTAAGCTGGGTAATGGCAACTTGGAAGCCATAGGTACCTCCGCCACTAATGGTAACATGCAGACCACGGGTCATGCAATAGGCCACCGACTCATCTTGACCGGCGGTAATGCCTCCGCGCTCACTCCTGGTTCTTCCTTCACAGTGAATCTGGACTGGCAGAACGTAGGATCCACTCCTGCGTACTACGATTGGTTCGTGACTTACGAGCTCCGCTCCAGCACGGGTACAGCGGTTTGGACTGGCACCAGTGCCTTCCGTCCCCGTCTGTTCCTGCCGGCCTCCACCTCCACGCGTGCCACGGACAACTTCACGCTGACCAACACGGTACCCACGGGCTCCTATGGCCTGTACGTGAAGATCATCGACAGCCTTGCCTACATGGCGCCGATGAAGCTTGGCATCAACGGCCGTACGACCGATGGTGCTTACCTACTGCAGAACGTGACAGTGGGCTCAGCTTCGGCTACCATCAGTGCAGGATCACCGCAGACTATCCAGGCACCTGCTTCCAGTGTAACACTCTCCGCAACACAGACCGGCGGCCTCACAACTCCTACTTGGACACAGATCAGTGGTCCCACCACGGCTACCTTCAGTGCTGCTACGAGCATGACCACCACGGCCTCCGGCCTGGTACCCGGCACTTATGTATTCAGCGTGACCATGTATTCCGGTGCCACGCCATACACTTCTATGGTGACCGTGACCGTGGTACAGGTACATGTGAACACAGCACCAACGGTGAATGCCGGCTTTGACCAGAGCCTGCTTTACCCTGCACAGACCTCCACCACCCTGAATGCCACAGGTACCGATGCTGACGGCTTCGTTGCTTCTTATCAGTGGACCCAGGTGGCTGGTCCCAATACCGCAGTGATCGCCACACCAACACTGGCCACCACCCTCATCAGTGGACTCACCACCGGCACGTACCGTTTTGCTGTTGTGGCTGTGGATAACCAGAGCCTGGCTTCTGCACCGGATACCGTGCAGATCGTCCTGAGCAGCGTGGTCAACACGCCGCCAGTGGCCGTTCCTGGGCCGGCACAGACGATCAACACCTCTACTACTTCCCTATCCGGTACGGGTACCGATGTGGATGGCACCATCGCCTCCTACCTTTGGGTCAAGGTCTCCGGTTCCGGTGGCGTGATTGCCAGCCCTACCTCAGCCACCACCACAGTGACCGGCCTCTCGGTAGGCGTCTATGTCTTTAGCCTCATGGTGACCGACAATCTAGGGGCCACTGGCTCCGCGAATCTGACCGTGACGGTGACTGCTTCAGGAGGCACCTCTTACAAGTACGTGAAAAGTGCAACGTCCAGTACCATATACACGACCACGCCTCCACATCGGAAAGTGGTCATCCTATACACGGATAACTCCACGGAGGTGATCGAGTACAACTCAGGCGGCGCCGTTATCATGGTGGTGCGTCAAGGGTACTCTTACATCGACGGGTTCCGCAGACTGGTGGTGTACATTCGGTACTCCGACGGCACATACAGGATCATCTCAAAAATCGCCATCTAATGAGCGTACTCACAATATCAACGGATATAGCATTACCAGGCAACCTGCCTGGTATGCTGTATCTTCCAGAAGTTCCGGAAACCGTTGCTGACGGTGTGTTCTCCATCGACGACGGTGCATCCATCTGGGTACGCCGACTCTGGGATAGTGGAGAGTTCATGGCGTCATGGCTGAGCTACAGCGCGGCACCATCGGACAAGACCAGCTTGCTGAATACCCTACTGGCGGACTCACGCTGCAAGATCCTGGTAGTAGACACTTCGGTGACCATCAACGGAACCGTCACCGTGCCCTCCGGTAAGCTGCTCCGCTTCCAGAACGGAGGTGGGTTCACCGGTACCGGCACATTGATCAATCCGGTCTTCGAGGGAACGCTCAGCCTATCCCCCATCGGTCCGTCTATCGTACTCACCAATGCCACTTGGTTCTCCGAGCATCGGCTTACCACTGACGCCGAAGCGAACTCACTGGGCCTGCGCCAGTATTACAATACGGCGACCAACACTCAGCGCATCAAGAACAATACCACCTGGTACGACATACCGACCACCGGTACCACGATCTACACGCTAACCCCTTCCACGGACAGCTCGCAGGTCGTTCCGGCCGGCAAGATGATCAAGTGGATTACTGTGAAGAACGCCACTGGTCTGGCTGCATTCAAGATCGGCACCACGGTAGGCGGTTCTGACCTAGCCGTTCCACAGTCCGTCACTGCCGGCGTATCCACCACCTTCAGCATCCTGCTGGACAGCGATGCCGGCATCACGCTATACTTCGGAGGCATCACCTCTGCGACAACCATCAAAATCTATACTGAGTAAATCATACCCAATGTTCAAGAAGATCCTGCACTATCTGGTTCCCATGATCCTGGCTACAGCTAGTCTCAAAGCACAGGTAATCACCGCACAGCGCATCGTGGCTACGGAGAACTTTCGTGCGCCACTGGATACACTCATCAACCCGCAGTACATATGGGAGGTGCGCTTCCGCCCGCAGGACACCTCGTGGTATACTGCTCAGGCGATGATTGGCCAGAAGTGGCTGAAGACAACCGTACCATCTGCAAATATATCCGGCGGGACCGGTACGGTGACCGCTGTGAATGCCGGATATGGCATTTCCGGCGGTAACATTACAACCAGCGGCACGCATTCCGTGGATACTACATCCATCAGTACCAAGGCAAACGCCCAGAAAGTGGTAAATGACAGCTCCGCCATACTGCGGGCTCTTGCCAATACCAAACAAGCTACCCTTGTTTCCGGCACGAACATTAAAACCATCAACGGTGTGCCCATCCTCGGATCGGGAGACACCACGGTTTCGGATTTCATCAACGCCAAGCAATACGGCGCGAAGGGCGATGGATCAACCGATGATAGTAAAGCCCTGGTGCTCGCATACGCTGCCGCTCGGACACAAGGCAAGGACTTGTTCATCCCCGGTGGTACGTATGTGCTCAACTCGTTCTGGAACTTGGATGGATCTGCCAACACGACGAACGGCATCTTTTTTCAGATGGGCAACGGATCGCCTCCCAACTACCGGAACGTCCGCGTTTTCGGTGAGGCCAAGACCAAGCTCACATCCTCTCTCAGCACGAACGGCGCAAGTGGTCAGGTTATATATTTCCAATGCCTGTACAATACCTCCGGGGTAACCTTTGAAAACATCTTCTTTGAGAGCACCCACAGCATCACGACCAACCAGGTTGTCGCAGTTCAGTATTCTGTCGGCTCCGCCGGAAGCACCGCATTTTATCCCCGCGTGGCCAACTGCCGGTTTGAGGGGTTCTCTCCCTCGATTCAGCTGAATGGTACGGTAAATCCGATCATCACCGGCAACGTATTCAACGCCCCGAAGGGTAGGGAGCAGGCGCAAAACAATACCAATCCGGCCTGTTTCATCACGATGTCCAGCACCAACACGGGTGCGGTCATCAACCCGATCATCACCAACAACTTCGCCAACGGATACTCTGGCACCGCATCGATCACCACCATGACCCAGAGGGCGATCATGGACAACTTCGTACAGGGTGATTGCATCGGTGGCTTGATTGCCAACAACGTGACCATCAACCTGGGAACGGAACACATCATCGTGGCGGGGTACAACGGCTCAGGACAGACCAACGCACCGCTGCTGATCACAGGGAACGTGATAGATTGCTCCATCCCTTCCGGCACATGGGCGCTCCAGACCTCGACCCCGCTCACCAATACGGTGGGCATTCGTGCTGATAAGATGAACGTCAATATCTCCAACAACTTCATCTACAACGCCACATGGGGCATCCTTCTCTACGGCGCGAACTACCCCAGCACCCAATACAAGAACACGGTTGTGTCGAACAACTCGGTATTCATGGATCAGGGCGCCAACAATACCAGCGTGGTGGTGCAGACGGGCATCCAGGTGCAAGGGTTCAACAACGCATCTTTCAAGCTGCTGAACGGCATGGTAACCGGCAACCAGATCGTATTCGACAGTACCACCCTGCGCGGAACTGCTCAGGCTCTTTCGCTCAATGACTGCACCGGCATTCTGGCAAGGGACAATACCATGATCGTTCGCTCTGTGACCAAGGGCGGCAACAACCTCTATTTCATTTCGGCAACCAGGTCAACTGGAGATGCTGTTCGGAATATCGTACAGGATTCAACCATCCTCACCTCATACATCAGTTCGACCAGCTCCACCATCAACAGGTACGACTTGCAGTGGGGTACGATTGGCGGCACACTATCCAACCAGGCAGACCTTCAGGCCGCACTCAACGCCAAGCAGAACAACCTCACGCTGACCACGACCGGCACCAGCGGAGCGGCTACGTTGGTAGGCTCTACCCTGAACATTCCGCAGTATTCCGGTGGGGGTTCTGGCATCACGGCTTTGACCGGTGACGTGACGGCTTCCGGTTCTGGCTCAGTAGCGGCCACCATTGCCAACGGCGCAGTAACGGTTCCCAAGCTGGCCACCTTCAAGACCTACCCGGCAGAAAGGCAGCTCGGCACCACCTATGAGAAATACGGATGGACAGGGGCGGAAATGGGAGCGGACTTCTCGCCCGGTTCATCCATAACCATGGCCCTGAATGGAAACTACCCCCAGCTGACATCTTCGACCATCGTATGGGGCGGCACCGCCATCACGCGCTTCCTTCCGAGCAACCCGAGCCTGCTGCCGTACAAGAAGATCGAGTGCGACTACAAGATTGTCTCCTCACTTGGTTCCAACATCGGATTCGGGGTCTCCTTCTATTCTAACAATACCGCCGGCGCAAACTGGGGCTATACCACCTATCTGGCCTCCAACGCCTCTCCGGGCACACCCCACCTTGCCAAGCAGGATGGCACCCTGGACCAGACCGGCACCAACATATCCTTCAGCGTGGGCGACGTCATCCGTACCACGCTTGAGTTCAAGGATTCCGTGGTGGTGGCCACTTTCCAGAATCTGACCACGGCGGGAGCAGTGACCACGATTACCAAGACCCTCGCCTCCAACACCACGCCCTACACGGCCAACACCGGCACCTGGGCTTTGCAGAACTTCTCCGGCACCTACGAGGTCCAGCGATTGAAAGTATCCTCCACGAGTACAATCAACCCGACGCTCATGGTGGCCTTCGATTCCAAGGGCCAGATCAACGCCAACAACTTCGCCAGCCGGTTCTCGTCCCTGCTCAATCTCAGGTATCCCACTGTCCTCAACTACTCAGGTGGTGGCGACATGTTGAAGGACTTCATCGACAAGCGCTCTGAGATCAACCGCATCAACCCAGAACAGGTCCTCATTGGACTTGGTTCCAACGACCTACGCTACGGGAACTCTCTGGCCGTCACCGAATATAGGGTGGACCAGATCGTAAATATGTTCAGTGGATCTTCCACTAAGCTAGCCTTTACGATCATCCCGGAAGATAGTACCGGCGGTGGTACAGGGACAGGCATAGGCCTGACCGCATTGAAGAACTACCTGTCGTCCACTTACCCCTCCAACTACATTGACCTGTGGACATTCATGAGCACGTCGAACGTGCTGAAGTCCACATACAATAGTGGGGAGGGTATACACCCGAATAACGCAGGTCATAAGGTGATCGACTCGCTCATTGCAGCCAGTGGCTTCTTCAGCACTCAGTCCCCCAATAGATACACGCCCTACAAGTACACCGATGGGATCGTAGTCGCTACTGGCGATAGCATCCACCTGGATTACAAAGTGTCGCGTGGTGCGAACTTCATGCCCCGGTTCAATGACAGCTTGAACATGGTACCGTCACTGGTAAAAGATGATGGTGCACAGGTGCTCGTCTCCAAGAACCACAATGCTACAGCTCCCGCGTCAGGTGCGCTTGTCACAGTTGATGGCGCTATGGCCTTTAAAGGAATCTTAGGATCTTCTGTATACTACGACAGAACTAACCCATCGAACTGGCATGGGATCTACTCAAATAGTAATAATCTGACGCTGGTATACAACAATTCGGACAACTTCTATTTCAACTCAGCAGGTGAATTCATCATACGCAACGCGACCGGATTCAATGACATTGGGGCCTACTCCCTGCAGAACGCCGGCAACTCGTACTTGAACAGCACCGTCACACTGGGCTATAACACCACTGGTGCCAGTACTGACTCCTTCCTGGTCAAGAATGGTGGAGACATCAAGATGCTAGCTGCGCCCCTACAGGGTTCAGCAGCGCTCAACTTTCCCAGCACGAACGCACAGAATTCCTCTGATCTCACGATCACCGTGACAGGTGCGGCAGATGGGGATGTGGTGGAGCTCGGAGTTCCCAACGCAGCCGTGCTCACCAATTCGAACTACACCGCCTGGGTGAGTGCCACGAACACCGTCACCGTGAGGTTCAATAACTACTCATCAGGTGCTCAGGACCCGGCGAGTGGCACGTTCAAAGTCAGAGTTGTGAAGTAACTGTATAACAGCCACCATTAACCTGAATCATCCTATCCATTATCTTTGTATGCAACACGAAAACGCGTTTCAAATGCCAGATAAGGAACAATTCGAGGACCTGGTTGACAAGGTCAATCAGATATTCCAAGCTTTGCTCGGGAATGAGATTTCAAAGGATGGTGGTATCGTGAAACGTCTGGTCACTGCGGAGTCAGAGATACAGAGGATAGATGCCAGACAGGACAAGCACGAAGCCCAGCTCAGCAAGTACAAAGCCTGGGTGTATGGTGCATGGGCCGTGATACCGATCGCAGTCAGCATGCTGGTGTACGTGATCAACTTCTTCCTGTCCCACCCATCCACCACCAAGTAGTCACCATAAAACAACAGATATGAGCAAAGAGAATGTAGTAACACTCATCAGGGCCCTGCTCACGGTAGTAGGCTCCTTCTTCGTGGGTAAGGTCCTTGCCGGCCATACCATCGACACCCAACTCTGGCAGTTGATCGGCGGCGCAGTGCTGACCGTGATCTCCACTGTATGGGGGATCTTCGATAAGAGCATCGCCGTGGAAGCCGCCGAAAGCGTCGTACGTCAGGTGGCTCTTGCCGTCGGTGGCGTACTCGTGGCTTTGGGCAAACTCTCACCGGATAACCTGCAGACATACATCGGTGTCATCGCAGCCTTACTCCCGGTGATCCTATCCTTCCTGAGTAAGAAGAAATCGGTACAGTTGGCCACTGGCAAGATCGAAGCCGGCCAATTGAAGGGTGTAAAGCAAGCCGCATGATCCGCGCTATGTCATACATCTTAGTAGTGGTAGGGGTCATCCTGGTCGGGTGTAACCCCTACTCTGCTTTGACACACAAGCTGCCGGAAAGCTCGCAGGACTCAGCAAGTCTCGCCCTACGCTGCCTGGCCACTTTCCCTGAGCGGGATACCAGCTTGAAGCCAGGACAGGTGGACACCACCATCCACTTTGAGATGGATTCTGTACAACTGAAGGCCTTCAAGCATCAGCTCGACTCCCTACGCCAGCGTATCATCGATTCCCCGAATGTGGTGTTCAGCACCGATACCCTCATCAAGACATTCATAGAGCACTGCAAGCCGGTGGTCAAGGAGATCCGTGTACATTCCACTGACACTCTTCGCATCAAAGATGCAAAGGCTGAAGCCATGCTCAGGCAATCGTTACTGATCAACGAAGACCTCAAGCGCAAGCTGGCCAGCACTGGGAAGTTCATCTGGATGTTCTGGCTACTGCTCACCTTCATGATCCTCGAGCACATAATGATCATCGTCATCTTCCGTAAAAAACTGTTCTGATGGCTGAATACCCCAAGATGGACCAGGAAGAACCACACCCGGAAGGATGTGATTGTGGCTGTAAAGACCAGACTCCTGTGTCTGCTATCGGCATTCCCGGACCTCAGGGGCCTGCTGGTCCCAAAGGAGACAAAGGGGATATCGGCGATCCTGGTCCTCCAGGACCTCCCGGTCCTCCCGGTATTCAAGGTATCATTGGACCTGAGGGACTTCCCGGTGATCCCGGTCCCAGAGGTCTTCCCGGAACCGTAGGCATTCAAGGCCCTCCTGGTATCCCCGGACCGGCCGGCGCTGACGGTGCTCCCGGTCCTACTGGTCCAGAAGGCCCTGAGGGTCCTGCGGGTCCTTCAGGAGGTCCTGCCGGTCCCAGTGCTTATGATGTAGCTGTCACCAATGGGTTCGTCGGTACGGAAGCTGACTGGCTGGCCTCCCTTGTAGGACCCACTGGCCCCACAGGTCCAACAGGTAGCACTGGTCCTGCTGGAGCGGCTGGCTTGGATGGCCCGATAGGCCCCGCTGGTCCAACTGGTCCTACGGGACCAACCGGTGCTACCGGTCCCGCAGGGCCTACCGGACCTACTGGCCCTATGGGTCCCGGCGGTGGAGATCCTGGACCTCCCGGACCGACAGGTCCTACAGGCCCAGCGGGTCCAACCGGTCCTGCAGGTCCCGGTGGTGCTATTGGTCCGGCTGGCCCTACTGGTCCCGCAGGTCCTACTGGTCCTGCCGGCCCAACGGGAGCAACAGGCCCCGCCGGCGCAACAGGTCCGGCTGGTCCCACAGGAGCTACCGGACCTTCAGGAACAGATGTCTCAGAGTACGGGGACCTTCTACCGGCCACTGGCTTCCCATTTGCCTATGCTACGGGTACCGGCCCCTTGAGTAAACTGCTCAGGGTCGGTGGCAGTACACTGGTGGATCGCTCCCTGAAAACCATCACACTGAACTCGGTGATCTACCTCACCAACACCTTCTTCGTGTCTGGTGTGTGGACCAAGATCGCCACGGTGCCGACCAATTTCCGGCCGACGAATACGGTCCAGTGGGATATCCCCAAGCGCGTGGACGCTACCCAGTTCACCAACTTCGGCGGCACAGGGATGACCGGTACCAGTTTCCTCACGGAGGCCAGTGCCAGGATAAAGCCCAACGGTGACCTGGAGGTCTACATGACCGGACCATCGTACGCCAACCTGGGGGGAAGCTCGATCCTCATCCTGCCGCTACACATCACGTACTTCTATATCTCCGGAGCATGAACCTCGTGAACATTGCCAAAGGCTGGGCCAACGTGGCCACACACCAGAATCTGGAGCTGATCCTGGAACGCCTGGCTGTGTGTGATGTCTGCCCGCACAAGCGGCAACTCTCTCCCGCTGGTCAGCTCCTGATCACTGTCTTCAATTCAGAAGCGAACACATTCTACTGCGCGCTCTGTGGTTGCCCACTGGCGGCCAAGACTTCAGTGGCCACTGAGAAGTGCCCTGAAGGCGCGTGGAACGCAAAAGAAACCTCATACTACTGATATGGTAACATCACTGGATTTTTATAAGCACTACGGAGACCCGGCCTCTCAGAAGTTCAAGGACGCACACATGGTCATCTGGGACGTACCCACGGAACTGGAGATCGGTTTCATACCCAAGAAGATCTATTGTAACAAGGACATCATTCCCGTGCTCAGCGCAGGATTCAAGAACCTGATCGACACCGGTCATGTGGAAGAACTGCTCACCTGGGATGGCTGCTGGAACTTCCGCCCCATGCGGGGAGTGGAGGACAAGTACAAGCAGGCCGAAGACAAGGGTGACTTCCTGGCCGCGGCACGCTACCTGAGCGTACACTCCTGGGGATGCGCCGTGGATATGAACGCCTCATTAAATCCGCTGGGAGCTGTACCGAAGTTCTCCCCGGAATTTGTAAATTGTTTCGTCAAGGCAGGCATGGACTGGGGCGGATACTTCAAGCGTCTCGACGGCATGCACTTTCAGTTGGCCGCTTTACCTCAATAATGCACCATGAATATCATCGTACGCCACATCCACGAAGTCAAGGATGATACTGGAAGCGTAGCCAGTCACATTCAACAATTCATCAAAAACCAATTTTCAAATCTCAAATCACAAATCATGAATGAACTCGAGAATCTCCAAGCACAGATCGCTACCCTGCAGGCCAGCGTAGACGATACCCAAGGTAAGTACCAGAAGGCCATCGACGACCTGGAAGTGAGCAACAAAGCACTGACCGACGCCAATACCGCGGCCAATGCCGCCATCGCCACGCTTCAGGCTGCCAATACTGACCTGCAGAACCAGATCGCCAATGGTGCCACGCCGGCTCAGCTCCAGGCCTTATCGACCACGATCGGTGGTGTGATCACGGACCTGACCACCACTCAGCCCATTGTAGGTGCCACGGATGTTCCTCCTGCACCGGCCCCTGCAGGTTAATCTCAACAGGACCAGAAAAAAAAAGCCCTCCAAGTGGAGGGCTTTCTTATTACACGCCGGTCACAGTTCGATGAACTCTGAGTGCTTCGGTGGCTGGATGAGTTCTCCGGTGAGCATCTCCTGTGGAATATTCAATTCCTCGGATAGCTTGGAGATGAGTAGTGGTGACCTGTACAGCGCCAGTAGCCTGGCATCTGAGATCACGGCTCCATTCATCTCTTCCTGTTTCCACTTCAGCCCTGAGTTCTTGATAATGGCTCGTTTGGCAACATCAGGGAACTCGCTGTACTTACCTTGCCGGAACAGTTGAAAGGTGCGCGACCACCTTGCAGATAGCCGGAAGACATGCATGAACGCATTCCCATCTTCGATCAGGTCAATATGGTAGTTGGATTTGTAAGGATCTTCTGCACCATATCGATCATATACGCGCACCGCCAGCTTGGTGCCGGTGAGGTCCACGTAAGTATTCACGAAGTTGTTCGGTCCAAAGTTAAACTGATTGAGTTCAAGTAAAGGCAACAAGTACGTCGCACAGAGGTTGTACTCGTGGATGACCCGTATCACTGACACTTCACTCATTTCATAGTGGGTTTAACCCAATGTATCCTCAAGACTGTTCTTGGCCTTGTAAATAATCGGTTGAAGCAAAGATAATGGAAGTTCAAAGAACGGGGACTGTGGGTGATTGGGGCTCATCATCATGACCGTGGAGAGTGTCTCCTGGTAAATGATGTAGCCGTAGTATTCACCGAAGTACTTGATGTACATGTCAAGGGGAGTCTTGCCCTTCTTGACCTGCTCCAGGTACTTGACCTCACCCATGCCGGGAATGCCCTTGATATTGTCAGTGGTGTCTCCACAGACCATCTGTTCATCAAAGAACTCCTGGGCTTTTCCCGGGGTGATGGTGATCAGCTCGCCGGTGTTGTAGTTGTACAGCTTACCGGGGATCTGCCGCAGGTCTTTGTCCGGAGAGCAGATAATGGTATCTTCCCGTGTGCAGGCATGCCATGATACAATGTCGTCGGCTTCCAGGTCAGGGATGGATTCAAACTTCCACTCTTCGTACAAATGGGCCATGATGGCCGGTCTCCATCGTTTGATCTCCTCATTCTCCGGACGTCGCGTTCCCTTGTAGGGAGCGAACTTGTAGATCTGGTTGCGGAATACAGGACTACTGGAGAGTGCCCCGATGTATTGGTCAGCTTCGATAGTAACCATGATGTTCTGCACGAAGTTGTCCACGGAGTACAGCACCAGGTTCTGGTCCGCTTCATCACGGAGATTCCAGGCTATGGTGTAGCCGATGGAATCTCCGTCTATGAGCGCTGTTGTCATGGATGAAGGGATAATTCAGCGAGTCGTTTTTCCAACCGGTCTGCCTCTTCCGATAGACCACTGGCCCTGAGCCCGTTCAGCATCTCATCCTTGCTGTTGAGCAGGAGATGAGCTGCCTGGCGGAACTTTAGGAGTTGGAAGTAGTCGTCCATGAACACGATGGCAAATCGCCCGCGTTCCATGAACTTCCCTTCCTTGGACTTACCAGTCTTGCGCCAGAGTACGGCTGGAATACGCTCCATGTTGTGGTCCTGTTCGCGTAGCCCCATGAGGAGCTGCTCGAATTTGACCGGTGACGCACTTGTCTTGGCTTGGAAATCATCGATCATCCTGCCATGCTCCGCCTCATTGCGGTTGCACACATCAACACCACTGGCATCCCGGGAACGGTTCTCGCTACGCGTGGTCACTGCGTGCGGGTAGATACCCATCGACCGCAGTGCGGTAACGATGGTCCTTTCCCACCTGTGTCCCTCTGATCTGTTCCTGGATGATCCCATGTCAGAATGTTTTGAGCAGATTGATCTGCATGATCTTGTCGTTGGCAGCTTTCACCGCCGCGGCACTCTCCTGGTTGGCTTTGTCGATGCCTTCTTTCACCATCTTGGCGTAGTCAGCATCGGTGATGGCCGCATAGGACGAGGAGTTGTAGTACCCACGGTTGACCGCCTTGAAGGTCGAATGTACGAAATACCTCCGTACACGCAGGGCGCCACTACCGTCGTCGGTGATGGCACCGATATCCATCGGATCCACGAAGATATTGTGTGTGACCGTGCCATCATTCTGGTAGCCACGGATGTAATCCAGGTTACCGATGTGCAGGCCTGGAACGCAGGACGCATGATCATTGCAATCCACCAGTTCCCAGCTTTCCAGCATGTGAACATGACCGACCTTGATGATATGGCCCAGCTTGTCTCCGCAGAAGAAGGCATCGCCGCCGTTACGCATGACGGCCGGCTGGAATACACGGTCCTCCACGTACTCCGGATCGATGTAGGACTTCAGGCCGGAATTCTCATCCACGGTCCAGTCCCTGCGCTCGACCAGCTTGATGGTGCCTTCTTCCTTGTTGTCCACGACGAATTTCTCGGTGAGCTCATTGCTCACTTTGTAGCTGTTCAACAGGCCTTCCTGGGTGAGGCTGGTCTGGAACATCGTGGCCTGTTCCTTGGCATAGGCTTCAGTGGCCCCTGCAGTGATGAGCTGCTTCTTCAGCTCCGGGTCCACGTAGGTCGTGTTCAGGTAGTTGGCGAACCTCAGGCACTTCTCATGGGAGTAGTTGGGATTGCGCATGAACCTGACCAGGCCCTTGATCACGGGAGTGACGTCGTTCTTGGTCTCCACGGCCTTGACGATGCGCTGTACGAAAGCGCCAGGGATGGCATGCTTTCCGAGGACACCATCCTTGTACAGGAAGAATTGACCGGTGGCCTTGTTGATGTGCAGGTAAGGGGTCATGTGCTCGATGGTCTCCGAGTAGTCGTTGGCCGTGAGCACGTTGAATTCCGTCACCAGGGCATTGAAGCCCTCGATGGTAGTAACCTGGGGAAGCTTGCCGATGAGCTCCAGCATCTTGGAGTATTTCTCATCGCTATAGGTCGTGATGTATGCCTTCCCGTTGCACACACCGGTGATGTTGTCCTTGACACGATTTGCCGTGATCATCATTGGACTGGTTTATACGTGAATAGAATATTTGCGTTGCGCTCATGGATGAGCTGGCGCACCTCTTGGGTGAACTCAGCGTTGGGCTCATGACGATCCCAATCGAAGTACTGCAGGATACCATGTACCGGTTGAAGCAGGTCCCATAGCGTGTTGACTGCATCATAGACTGGAAGATCAATGGCATCTGCATTGTTCACATCTCCCGGATCGCCGAACATGGTGGCTACCATAGCCGTGATGGCCTCGTGCTGGTTAGGGTTGTCCCTGACGAACAACTGGAGGTTGGATACCTTGGCCAGGTAGCTGAGCAGCTCTTCGTTATCCACTGAAGTCTTGTAGTTCTTATGGACATATGAGGTCAACTCGGCATACTTCTTCTGAATATCCGGGTTGACGCCTGAGAACATGATCAGGTACTCCATGGCATCCATGCGCGCTTTGATCAATCGTGCAGTATTGAACTGCTTGAGTTGCTTTGACATGGTGATGGTTCCTTGCTTGATATCCTTAAAGAAAGTCTGGATGTCCTGGAAGTCTTCGAAATACCTGTGGTACTTCTCTCCCACCAGCATGAGCCGGATGTGAGGGTTAAAGAATCTCCGGGCTTCCAAATTCACCTCGTACTTATCGCTACTCTCCAGAAGCTTTGGAGTACGGTCACGCAAGTAAGCCCTACTGATACCTTCTTCCGTGACATAGCGCCGTGTGCCTTGATACGCAGATGTAACTTGCGTAGCAAGCATCAACAGTGGCATGTCATTGAATGTGGCCACATAGACCTCATCAATCGCCCAGTTATCGACACTCTTCGGCTTGACCTCGTACTGGATTTTGGTGCTATTGGCAGATAATCCGTAGATGGGGATGGTACCTTGAAGCTTGCGACGATCAGCAGCGCTCATATTACGATACTTGACTTTGGCAGCAGGCGCTTCTTCCACGATCTCCTCTTCCTCGGTTTCCTCTTCAGTGGCCTTGAACTCTGCAGGAACGATCACATCGTCGTAGTCCATGAAGGAAGGCTCCTCATCCAGGGACTGATAGACGAACTGCAGCGCATCCTGTACGGCCTGCCTATCTTCGTCAGTGGCCTTGTAGCTGAGGAGGTCACTGCTTCGGGTTGCATCCTCCGTACGTTGCACCTTGCGGTATTTGTAGATCATCTTCACGAACTCCTCATAGTCAAGGTTACCGAAGTTGCGCGCATAGCGCTCATCTTCCGACTTGTACGGTATGACAACCTCGATGTATCCATTGGGATGCACCACGGAGGACAGGTACTTGTTCTTGCGTGCACTGGACGCACCTCTCCGCCTCACGATGGGTCGGTTGAGTAGTTCCACGCGAAGCAGTACCGGTTCCCGTTTGAGCTTCTTGATCTTCTTGGACCCTTTGGTCTCCACGATGGTCATGATGTTGGTCCAGCCAGTAGCTGAGAGAATCCAGACACCCGCGGACAACTCTGGTCGACCACTGAAGCGCGGTGCCACCTTGGCAAAGTCCACGAACGAGCCCAGTGCCGCCAGGATATTATTGGTCCCGCCATAGGAGGAGTTCGCAGCCTGTGTACAGGCGCGCACCCATGGCCAGAACTTATCCTGGTTGAGCTCCTTCTCGATGAGTTCTGAAGCCGTAGCCACCATGCGCTTATACACATTGAGGATGGCCTGCTTGGTCATGTCGTCCCAGACCACGCTCTCGCGACTGGGATTGACCGTGACCTCTTCAGCCCTCACCTTCAAGCCCACGTTACCATTCTTGGGATCCAGCTCCAGTTCCTTGAAGTTAATGTCCCCATAGTTCACCTTGTCGATGACCAGGTGGGGCTTATTGTACAAGGCATTCTCGGAGATGACCATGAAGGCATTCTCGAACAGGATCGTCGGCTTGAAGTCGATGATGTTCTTCTGGCCATTGGTGATGTCATACAGCTTCACGTAGTTGAAGTACATGAGCTGCATGCGGATGCCGTCCAGGTACAGCGCCTTGTGGTGCTTCTTGACCTGTACCTCGAGTGTGACCCCATTCTTTTCTTCAGTGGGTGTCCAGTAACAGATCATCGGCTTGGTCGGATCACTAGTGGGAAGCTCGAAAGGAGTATTGGCCACTCCCCTGAGCAGATCTATGGATGGGGTGGCAGGCTCGATGTGGGAGCTGTACACATTGAAGCTTGTCATCCTTCCATTGTGACGCGTAGTCATGGTGAAGAATGGCGCGCCGGTACTCAAGGCACTCTTGGCCCCGATACCGAACTTGCCTAATGCGAACTTGGAGTTGCGCTTGGTGGAATACCCCAGGTTGAAGTACCCCGCCAGCCGCGCTCCCCACAAACCAACACCATGGTCACGGACGAGGATCTTGTCCCGCTCCAGGTTCCCGTTGTTGTGGTACTCCACCTCCACAAGGTTGTGCGGGGATAACCACTTGAGGTCATAGTAGGCCGGGTCGAACCTACTGTCCTTATAGATACCCTCGGTGCGCTCCAGGTAGTGGTCCTCCACCCTCGCCTTCCCTTTGAGGATGGACATGGCGACGATTTTCTCCTCGATGGAGTCGACGCCGTTGGAGACCAGCTCGCGCATGGAGGAGCGCTGCGGGTAATTGTACTGTGAGATCTGCAGAATGTTCTGCATGAGTTGTATGGCGGTAGGATCGATGGTCTTCTCAAAGGTGTGCGAAGACATCGTCACCTGGTCCTCCTGTAATATCGCCATTGCTCAGTTTTAAATGGTCATTCAATTCTTCTTCAGGAAACTCGTGTCGATACAACCTGGTGGTAGCGTCGCGCAGCATGATGATGATGTGCCCATTGAACAGGGAGAGACTCTCCACGCGTCCACTGAACCTGTCATCATAAGTGACGAGCTTGTCAACCCAGGTAGCTTCGTATGATTGCTCCGTCGACATGGGATTCATACAGTGTCTTTAGAAGTTGGTCGGTGGCTTCTGCACCTTCCCCTTTGCAGAAGTCGGAGATGTCCTTATGGCCAAGCTCCGGTGGTACCTGCACGAAGGGAATGCCATATTGCCTGGTGTACTCAAGACCCTTGTGCTTGCCATCATTGTCCATGAGCACCAGGATATGGGCGTAGCGCTGCTTGAACAGCTCCATGAACTCCGGTGGAACCATGGTACTCTCCCCGCGTGCGGACACTGCTTCATAGCCCACTGACCGCAAGGTCATGACATCCTTCAGTGCCTTAGTGATGATGAGCAGGTTGCTATTGTGCTGCAACTGACAGAACCCTTCCAGGTGTCGCTCATCAAAGTCGTTACGGAACTTGAACTCCCTTCTTTCGAAGGGAAAGTACAGCTTGTAACGATCCCAGATGCGGTAGGCATATCCAGGCGTACGGGGAAAACCAGGGGACTCCTGGTCAGCCAGCATCCAATACATCCCAATGGCTGTCACATTGTAAGCATGCAACAGCGGGAGATCCACATTGAACTGTTTCCAGTAATCAAGATCCCGGGAGTGGAAGGCACGGCTCTTTATCCGTATCTTGAAGTTCACCTTTGGCTTGGGTACATACAGGCGCACCTTGCTCGTCACGATGGACCCCGGGGCAAGCCCGAAGTCCTGCTTGATCTTCAGTAGCGCCTGCCTTCTATTGTCCAGTCCATACAGGGACTTCACCAGGTCGAAGATGTCGCCATGCAATCCACGGCCGGCATCCTTCCACATGTATTCCACGTCCTTGCGGAACCGTGAGGTGTACACACCGAAGGATGGCTTGTCGTCATCCTCACGGAGAGGAGAGGTGTACATGGCCCCATGCTGAGGTTCAAACCCCAGGTAGTGGCAGTACAGCGTGAACTCATCCACGCGTTCAAGTACACCTTCCTCCCCGTAAAGGAAATCCTCAGTCAAATTTTCCAAAGGTTCCCTGGATGGTTTCAGGAGTGGCTTCAGGCACGTCATCGGCAGCCTTGGCTTGTGCCACGGGCTCACCGCTGTCAAAGCCCTTCTCCATCTCCCACTTGGTGAAGCGGAGCTTGGTCTTATCGGCCGGTACCGAATTCATGCATTCGATGAACGGGTTGGTGTTCAGGTACCGGGAAGGAAGCGTGGCGTAGTGCTTGTCCTTGCTCTGGCGGATGAGCTTCAGGCGCACGGGGTTGTTGTCGTCACCCAGGAAAGGAGTGATGTACCCGATGAACTGGTTGCAGTAGTTCGTGTACACCTTCTTGATGGTATCGTTGTTCAGCATCTCCACGTTGTAATTGGACTTGTCCACACCGGTGCCATCGTAGGGACGGAACTTGACATCCTTCAGCGAGCGATATGCACCGATGATGGAGACCAACTGGTCCTTGAAATTGCTGATGTCATCGCTGAGCACCTGCAGCTTCTCCTCATCATTCTTCTCGGAACCGTCCAGATTCTTCAGCTTGGTGATGGTCGGGGGGAAGATCAGCAGGGCGGAGTTGTTGCTGCCCTCGGAAAGCTCAGCGGCCTCCTCCTCTACGAAGCCACTGGGCTCTTTCTTGTTCAGGCTGATGGGACGGAAGACCAGGCCCAGTGTTCCCTTGTCGTTGATCTGTGCCTTGTCCAGCACCAGATTCTCATGAATGCCTACTCGTAACATATGTTGATCGTGATTTTACTGAGTTGAAAAAAGTGGGCGCACCCGTATGATGCGCCCACGAAAGATCAGTTGGCCAGAGCAGGCTCATTCTCCTCCACATCGGCTTCAGAGCTCTCCTGTTCCATGCCCTCGATGAGGTCAACGGGATACAGGCAGAAGATGGACGGCTCGTCACGGCGCTGAAGCGTCGGCGTACCGGCATCCTTACCGCGGCTCACGGTCTTGGGAACCATGACCATGGTTTTGCCATTGCTCGGCTTGAAGGGATGAAGCAGGCCGGGAGCACCATCGGCGCCAACGAAGACCAGGTCCACGTGACGCTTGTTCTCCTTATCCAGCTCGATGCCGTAGACTTCCTTGATCATGGGAAGGAGTTCATCCTTACCGAAGGTCTTGGAACCCTGCTCGAGAACACTGGCGCTCACTGCACCGGTCTCCTTGTCATAGCCGGCCTGGCCGAACAAGTCGATACGACCTTCGGTACGGGCGACAGTGGAGATCCAGATGCACTTGGCATTACCTCCCAGGGAGATAAAATGGCTGGCATCCACGGAACGGTACACGTCGAAACCATTACCGGACGGCTCAGCGTCTTCGGCAGGGCGCTTGGCGTCGTACTCCAGATTCAGCGTGGCTACCAGCGTTTCGCTGGGGTACACGGAACCATCATAGTACACGCGCAGGTGGGCTTGCTTGGGGTTGCGGTCGATGCGACGGCCACCGCCGCCCTTCTTCTTGTCGGTGCCATTGACGGTCACCGTCTTCAGGAAATCAAACATGTTTCTTTATTTTTAAGATTCACAGGACATGGATCAGTCCACATAGATCTTCTTCCAGTCGAATTCAAACTTCTGACCGGCCAAGTGGGGCTGTCGCGCGCCCATCACATTGCCCTCGCTCGTCTGGAAAGAGACCATGAGTTTGTTGTCTTTATCGCGGTACAGGTAGCCAATGGCGTCAGCCTTGGCGCAGACCATCGACCCAAGCTTGCCGGTCAGGGAGATGTCATTCACCTTGACCTGGTCGCCCTTCTTATCCGTCAGCAGCTTCTCCTTCACGTGGACATTGAGGATGAGATACTGGCAGAACTTGGAGAGGGAAAGGATCATGTACATCATCTCCTCGCGGAGGAAATGGTATCCAAGACCGTGCGGGAGCTCGAGCACAGTCTCACCGCTCTCCTTGAATTCCTTACTGGCGCCCTTGTTGTTCTTGAACTTGATGGTGGCCGACTTCTCGGCGTAGTCCTCCAGCATGTCCAGGGTGTCGACACACAGGTACTTGTACGGATACACGTCGTTACCTGTCTTTCCTGCAGCGATGTTCTGCTTCTTGGCAGCGTTGAGTGCGCCACCGATGTTGTAGAAATCTGCAGGATTCTCGACTTTCAGGCTCATGCATTCATACATGGCCGTGCCATCTTCCGTGTCCAGGATGAGGCAGTCATTGAGTTCAGTGACCACTTTGGTCTTTCCAACCTTGGGTAGACCGTAGAGGACCAGGATGTGCGGAGACAGCCTGGTGGCCTCTTGTTTCTGAGTGGGAAGAGTCACGCTTCCCGGGGTGAGTACTTCTGGCATATAGTTTCAATTTGGCTCGTCTTGTCCTGATAGTCTTCCAATGCCGCGAGGTTTATGGACGCGGGGAGTTGCTCGAACCGGTTGACCACTGGATTCATGAATAGCGGGATCAGGGTATTGGCCAGGCCATAGCGATGCTTCATCACGTACAGTCCGATCAGGAAATCCCCGTAGTCCTCCACCTTGTATCCATGGAAACTGTCCAGCTCGAACATGCGCGGGGACACCAGCCCGAGTACCACGTCGGCATCCCGGTAGGTGTACTTGCTGTCCCCAAAATCCAGGCGCTGCGGGGCGATTACGGCATCACTCATCTTCTTGGCATTACGGTGCCAGGATTGCATGTCCGTGGAGAACTGCTGGATGATGACCCATGTGGCGTTGAACAGGTTTCTGGTGGCCACTGCATACCGGCTGAGCAGGTCGATGGTCTGTTTGGTGTCCATGCTTCGCTCGCTATGCACGAGCGCAACGTGGTCGACCATGAACATGACCAGTGAGTCCTGTTCGCCGGGATTGGGATCGTAGCCTTTCACTGCACCATACTCCTTACCGGGGGCCGGTGGATCACGATGCACGGTGCCATGCGTGTTGTAATGGTGCATTACATCCATAAAGATGGCCGTGGGGTGCATGGAATCCTCGCGGAAAGCAATACACTCGCCCATCTTGGACACATAAGCGTAGCCTGCCCGGATGTATTTCATGTCCGTATCGTCAGGATAGTTCCCGTGGATACGACCCATGATGAAATTGGAAGGATACATGCGTCCATACTTCAGGTAGATGTAATAGCTCACCCAGCGCGCAAGCTTCTCCTGCTTACTCAACTCGAATGAGTAGTAGTAACAGTAGAACTTCTTGCCATGGGTTTTTGCGTACTCATATGCCTGCAGCAGGAAGATGAAGTCGGAGAGCGTCGTCTTTCCGACACCACTGTCCGCACCTACCAGGTAGTACCGCCCGCGGTGAATGCCGTGGATGGTGGCATCCAGCTTGGGAAGACTCGTCGGCCAGCCGGCATTGTCTCCCTTGCGTCCACGCTCCACAGTGGCCAGGAAACCACTCTTGTTCTCCATGGCCATTTGCAGGATCTCCTGGAGTTCCTCGGGAAGATCCAGGATGTCCTCATAATCGCCATTTGGTTGTTCGTCCATCTTGCTTGGTTTTCTCCAGTTCGGTGATCTTGCCTGCTTGCTGTGCCTTGAGATACTCGTCGTAGTGGGTGATCCACTGATTCTCTTCCATGAATCGGCCAATGGATACCTTGTACGGGATGTCACTGGCGTAGTACAGCTTCGTGGATTCCACCAGCGTGGGGTAATCCACCTTGTGCTTCTCCAGTGCCTGGCGGAACGCTTTCATCCCACCTTCGCTGAAGACATTGGTTTGGTAGGGAGTTCCATTAGGGCCGTTGATCCGGGAGGGTATGGCGCATTCCTGAATGAATCGCAAGTACAGGCCACGCCACTCCAGGATCTTGGGAACCTTCGGCTCGATGACTGCCGGCACATTGTTGGCCAGTAAGACAACTCCTTGCTCCACTCCGGTGATCTCCTTGTTGAACTTAGCGGTGAACATGTACTTCCCCTTCACCACGACCGCGTAGCCGTTGTCCATGAGGAACTGTACTACTTCATTCAGGGTGCTCATTTTACAATCTCGATGTCAGATACTTCGATATTGAATAGATTGGCGGCGTCTTCCAAGTCTTCAACCATGATCACAGGCGTTCCCTCGCCACAGAAAGTACGGATATTCCCCTGTTCATCCTCGTCAGAGATGTCCACCTTAATAGCGTAGTGCTTACCGGTCATGTACAGCACCCTGTAGAGATCTTTTTGCATAATTGAGGGTATTGAAGTTAAGAAATCAGAAGCGTTCCGCAAAGAACTTTCCGGTGTAAATTTCACTGGACATCACACGCGTAATGCGTTGAGGGTTAATGTCTTCCAACGCTTTCTTAACCCAGGATTCGTCCTGGGTTCCCTGCGTACAGAGGACAATGACCAGGGCCTTGTGATCGGGCCTGATGCGCACTACGCGACCGATGCGCTGGACGATCGTACGGGAGTTGGAGTTCGTCTGTACGATGAAGGCAATGTCCAGATCGGGGATGTTGTGCCCCTCGTCCACGGCATTGACCACACCGATTCGGTCGATCACCTTCTCCTTGAAATCCTCCAGCTTGCTGCGCAGCTTCTTTCCCTTCTTCACCTTACTGTGGAACACGTCCTCACCCATCGTGACGTTGGCTTGTTCAATGCTGCCAAAGAAAGTGATGATGCGCTTGTCCACGGGCAACCGGTCCAATATGTACTTGGCCAGCCGTTGCTTGGAAGGTAGTGCACACAGGAACCGGAAGCGTTTGAGCTGCATGAACTTCAGGCTGTTGGCCGGTACTCCACGCATCTGCATGGAGTTGATGATCTTGCTCAGGTGCTGGTACGCAGCGCTTTCAGTGGTCAGGAAGGGCTTGTCCTTGGTGCCCGCGGGAATGTTGATGCTCACACTATCCAGGCTGTCCATTACTACGAAGATGTCAAAGTCCGCCACGATCTTATCCTCTACTCCCTGGTCCAGGGAATACTTGAAGATTACCGGGGCGAACTCCCTGATGATCGCGTACTTAATGGGATCAGCCAGCTCCTTGGGAGGAGTGGCCGTGAGGCCCAGCGTGGCGAAGATGAGGTTGTTATCGTATAGCTTGGCCGATAGCGTCGTGAGGTGATGCACCTCATCGAAGATGACCAGCTTGAACTTGTATCCCCTCACCTTGGACACTGAAGCATAACACACGATGAGTACGCGTGCCTGCTCCAGTGCGGTCGACCACTGAACCAACTCGGCCGGCCAGTTCTCATCACGCAACACCTCAGTAGGTGTCACGATGAGGATGTCCTGCTGCTTTCCATCCCACGGTTCCAGGCTTTCAGCGGCAAGTACCGCCATGCGGGATTTCCCTACGCCGGTGGCGCCTGCGATGGTGCCCTTACGGCCATGGCGTTCCCACACGCTTACAGCTCCGCGCTGCAGCTCGTCCTTTGTTTGGTTGAACATGGTCATACTTTAGCGATGAATAATCGGTTGCGCGCCCGTGTCGCCGCCACATACTTGATCCGGTTCATCTCCTCCAGTTTGTGGTTGCGGGAGATGTCCCAGTCCAGCATGAGGACATTGTCATAGGTGGAACCCTGGCTTTTGTGTGCCGTGATGGCATAGTTGTACTTGAACCAGCAGAACAGACCCAGGTTGTTGTAGTACTGGCGCCAGCCACGCTTGCGCGCGTCCTGGTCGTAGGTCTTCAACGTGAGCTGCTTATGCTCATTGGCGAGCCTGTCCCATTCCCCGAGGGAATCCTCATGGAGGATCTTGATCTCATGCTCCTTGCGGGTGGCGATGCCTCCGGGGAGGATGACCTCGGTGGAGATGAGACACTGGTAGTACTGGAACATGGTCATGTCCACGGACATCTCCATGCCCTTGGCCTTGTTCCAGGGCACATGCATGAAGTCCACGCTGTGGGAGACCACTTCGAACTCCTGATTGGTGGACAGGAGCATGCGCTCCTGGTTATCGAAGTACGGCTTGTCAGCGATCATCTTCTCTCCATTGACCACATGCGGCAGATCTTTGCCGGATTTCCCGTAGATCCGCTCGCGTATGGCCTGGTTGTAGAAGTTGACCACCTTATTGGTGTAGGCCACCACCTTCATGTGATCGGAGTTCTCCTGGAACTGCCCATCACAGAAGTACTCCTGCAGGATGTCCCCGATGCGCGTCTGTGCCTGCGGGGTTTCCACGTCGATAACCTCGATGCCCCGTCCGTCAGTGGTCAATGCTGTGCTGGCCACAGGACGGCTCTTCTTGTACTCCTGGCGTAGCGTGGTGGCATACTCCAGGATGGGATTGCCGGCTCCCTGGCGCACGATATCGGTGAGCTCAAGCACACGGATATCGTAGGCTTCCTGTTTGTCAGCCAGGAAGACCGGAGAGTCAGGACACCAGTTGGAGGGCTTGTCCTTTCCGGATTCCACTGGCGGGATCTGCACCGGGTCACCCATCATGATGATGTGCAGCCGGCTCATCTTGGCTCTGGCCTTCATCAAGAGCGTGAATAGCTCAGTGCTGAGCATGGAGACCTCGTCCAGGATGAGCACGTTGTATGCCTCGATCCTGGGATCACGGTCTCCCCATGTGGGCACGAAGTTGATCTTACCCGTCTTATGATCGATCTCCTCCTTGAGGCCCAACAGGGAGTGGATGGTGGCATAGTCTACCCGGCCACCGAGGCTCTGGCTTTTCTTCAGTACCTGTACCGCCTTATGCGTCGGCGCACTGACGGCCACGCGCAGGTTCCTGAGTTCCAGCGCGCCTTCCAGCACACGGCCCAGCGTGAAGGTCTTGCCGGTGCCAGCATAGCCCTTGAGCAGGTACATGCAGGAATCACTGCCTACCAGGTAGTCCACCAAGGCATTGTAAGCCGACTGTTGTCCGCTATTCAGGGTTATCATTTGGAAAGTTTTTGGTGAACCAATCATCGAACGTGCTCAAGTTATCGGACGCGATGTCCCGGTGCAATGAAGCCCTGGACTCTTGCCAGACGTGCTTCATCTTATTCTTCAGGTAATGCTTGTTGACCACTGCGTCTACAGTGGTCTCCATGAGTTTACTGTTCGGATGGGTGATGATGAAATAGGTGATCTCGGCAAGACAGTTGAGCATATCCTCTTCTTCTTCGGCCTTGGGTTTCAGGTACTGGTCAGCGAAAGACTTCAAGTCAGGTATGGCCTGCACCATGGACAACTCCCTGTTGCGGCAATAGCCGAACCATGAGTAGGCGATATCCATGAGGTTCTTGAAGTTCTCCCGGCCGATCGGTGAGTTCTGAAGGTTCTTCAGCGCGATACGGTTGAGCATGCTATACACAAGAACGAGCTTCACATCGTTGTGGAAATTCTCATCTCTCTGGAGCATGGGTTTGGTTTTGTTTACGGGTGATGAATCGTGAGGCACTCGGTGTGTCATAGTAGAC